>OFKM01000013.1_pt1 | contig 64341 bp, 55 predicted proteins | sample 1540551 | NCBI WGS metagenome assembly OFKM01 (sample SAMEA104347420, study PRJEB22522) | marine metagenome | isolation source: sea ice | reverse complement strand
GCCTGTCTCTGGTAAGCTTGCTGGATACGATGGCCCGGCTTCAGAGTCAGCCATGAACCGCCGTATACGGAACCGTATGTACGGTGGTGTGAGAGGACGGGGGAGGTGACTCCCCCTCCTACTCGATCCGGTCAAAAAAGTACTGGTAAAAAAAGCGGTGACTCGCAAGGAGTCACCGCTTTTTATGTTTCGGACCTGTAGAGATAGTCTTAGCGATCCGGCACCGCTATAGACAGATCAAACCCACCGCCAGGACGGGGTGTTAATGTGATCGGGCCTTCGTTAATGCCATGGGGCACCTGGATCGTATCAATACCCGGCGGGTTGCCAATTGTGAAATTCAGGTTCTGGCCGTCAAACCCGACGCCCAGTTGATCGTTCAGAAAGGTCTGGCTGAAAGGCTCGTCGGGTATTTGGGCCTGCTGTCCGAAAATAATGGGCGGAATGGTCGGGGTGAACTCCACTGGGGGCTGCACCCGGGCGAGTTCTTCCTGGGGCAGCAGCAGAGCGCGCCGGAGGAACTCCTCTTCCGCGCTCTCAAGGGCACCTTTCTTGCCTTCCCGTTCGAAGCGTTCAAGGGCTTCGCGATAGGCTTCCTCTTCCGCTTCCGTCAGCACCGGCTCACCCGGAGAAATGGTCAGGGAGCGGATGATCTGCTGCCGGTCCGCGTCGGTTTTCCGCCGTTCTTTAGGCACCACGATGACGGCGGAATCCTTCACGTAGGTTTCAACCATTTCGTCAGAGGTCAGGGTCTGCACCCCGGCCATCAGCGGGGAGCTAAACGAAACAGCCAGGCTGGCCGTACCAGCCAGAGCGATGTAAAAGGGTGTTCGGCGGTTCATGGCGTAGCCTCTTGCCGTGTCCAAACGCGAAATGGAGGCGCTTCCGACACTAAACTGCAGTCAGTATGCTCCTTGGTAGCAGTATTCTTCTCAGAGATTCGGATTTCAAGGCGATTTTGTGGTGTTTGTGATCAGAATCGGACTATTGTCAGTATTCTTCTGTAAAACCACGCAAACGTGTTTATATAACAGGCGTAACCATCCAGTTTTTGTAACAGGACTCTTATGTTGAAGGCATTTCGTTCGCGATGGCAGCGCTGGGTCAACCAGCGGATTCCGCGAGCCGATCAGCGAATATTCGGACAGCGCAATGTTTTTATCCTGCCCACGGGTGCCGGGGTGGTGTTTGCCGGTTTGCTGTTGATCATGCTGATTACCGGCATTAACTACCAGAACAGCCTGATTTACATGCTCACATTTCTGTTGGGCGCAGTAGTTGTTGCGGCCATGCACCAGACCCACCGCAACCTGTCGGGGCTGGAACTGACACTCATACAGGCCGGTGATGGCTTTGCCGGCGATACGATACCCTTCCGTTTAAGGGCTGTGTCGCCCCGCCATGACTCGCTGGCGATATCCCTGTTCTGCGATGACAGTCAACTCGAAAACCAGCACGTACCAGCCGGGCAGCAGGTGGATATGACCCTGGCCATACCGTCCTATCAACGTGGCTACCTGCAGCCGGAACGTATCCGTGTGGAAACCCGCTTTCCTTTTGGTCTTTTCAAGGCCTGGTCCTGGCTGCGGCCGGTCACGTCCGGCATTGTCTATCCGAACCCTCTGGCCGCCCCGGATGTGACCAGCACGGTTCAGGACGGAGAGGAGCAATCAAAGGCCCGCTCGACGGATGGCAATGACCATGCGGACATTCGGCCCTGGCGGGAGGGGGATCTGAGCCAGAGGGTTCAGTGGAAACGATACGCCCGTACCGGTGAAATGGTGATTACCGATTGGGAATGTGAACAGGGTAGCCCCCACTGGCTTGATTACGACGCTTTCAGGGGCGTGGACCGTGAGCTGCGACTGGGTTACCTGGCTCATCAGGTGATGGAACGGGCCCGCAACAACAGTCGTTTCGGGTTGAATCTGCCGGGGCAGGTGATTGAACCGGACACCGGTGCTGCTCACGCCAACCGGTGCCTTAAGGCGCTGGCCATCTTTGGCCTTGAACAACCGAGGGAAGGTGGTCCTCTGCCCCATGGTACCCGCTCCGAAGAGGTTGGGAATCGGACCTCTGCGTCGTCTGGTTTCGGGGAGGGACGGGCATGATTCGCAGGTTCCTGAGTAATTCGCCGAGTTCACGCTCCTTACAGGCTGCGGAACTGGTATCGGGCCGCGCGTTGATATGGCTGATCGCAGGCTTTGGGTTGTTATTGATTCCCCAGTGGGACCGATTGCCGATCTGGCTGGTGGCCAGTTGCGCTGTACTTGCTGGCTGGCGCTGGCTGGCGCAATCCGGGCGGGTCAGGTTACCGGGAAGGTGGATGCGTACCGGGATCATGCTGGTACTGGTGGCCGTTTATATCGCAACTGTGCAGGGGCGTTTCACCGTTGATACTGCGGCGTCGTTTTTTGTGCTGGCGGTGGGGCTTAAATGGCTTGAGACCCGATCCACCCGGGATTTCTATGTGCTGTTTTTTATCCTGGTGTACCTGGCGACAGTCAACTTTCTGTTTCATCAGGAGATTCACTGGAGTGTCATTAACATTGCGGGCGTTGCCTTATTGTTAATCGGCCTGCAGGTGGTGAATGCGCCCGAAATTCCCGGTGCCATGAAGAAGGGATGGCGGCGCTTGGGGCTGATGCTGGTTAAGACCTTGCCGATTGTAGTGCTCCTGTTTGTGTTCTTCCCGCGCATGTCGCCGCTCTGGAGTGTACCGCTGGTTTCCGGCGAAGCCCGAACTGGAATCAGCGACACCATGACTCCCGGTGATATCTCGAGTCTCGCCCAGAGCAGTGAGCGAGCCTTTCGCGTCACCTTTGGCGGTGAGTTACCGGCCTACCGGGACCGATATTGGCGCGGGCTTATCCTGGATCGCCTTGACGGAGACACTTGGCAACAGGGCCTTGGAAAGCCGTTTCGCCGGCTTGGCCGTGTTGACGTGGATGGCGGCGTAGGGCCGCTCGGGCCCAGCCAGTACGAGGTGTTATTGGAACCCACGGACCAGACCTGGGCCTTTGCTCTGGAGAACTCCAGGGCGGTCTCCAACAATGTAAAGCAAACGGATGAGAATCTGTTCCGGTTTGACCGGCCGGCTGACAGCGCGGTCCGTTACCGGATGGAGTTGGTCGGGAACCAAGCTACGGAGGATGCCAGTGCGGAGCCCGATAACCTTCAGCGTTATCTACAGTTACCACAAAGCGGCAACCCGAGGGCAAGGGCGTTCGGGCAGCAACTGGCTGGCCAACACGACAACCCTCAGGCAGTGGTGCAGCAGCTTCTGACCCGTTTCCGGGAGCAGGCCTATTTCTACACCCTGCGCCCACCCGCTATGCCCGTGGATGGCATCGACAGCCTGTTATTCGATGAAAAGCGGGGTTTCTGTGCCCACTACGCCGGGGCTACCACGTTTGTGTTGCGCGCAGCGGGTATTCCGGCCCGAGTGGTGGTCGGATATCAGGGCGGGTCACCCGGCGCAGATGACGAATATCTGATTGTGCGGCAGTACGATGCCCATGCCTGGGTGGAAGCCTGGTTCCCCGGCCAGGGTTGGGTGCGGGTGGACCCGACGGCTGCCATTGCTCCCGAACGTATTGAGTTTGGTCTACGGGAGGCGGTGGCTGAGGAAGGCTCGTTCCTTGAGAACGATTGGACATCGCCACAGCGCTACGGCGATTTGGCGATGCTGCAGTGGGCTTCCCTGCAGCTCGATAAGATTAATTACCACTGGCAGCGCTGGGTTGTCGGATATCAGGGGCAGTCACAGATGGACCTGATGTCGCGTTTGCCTGGAGGGATAGGAATGCGGGAGCTTGGCTATATTACCGCGGGCATTGTCGGTATGGCGCTGTTACTGGCGGGTTTGGTTACTGCCTGGCAGTACCGTCGCGTGGAAAGCCGGGACCCGCTTGGTCGTCTCGTCAGCCGCTGGTATCGGTTGTGTGACCGTTCGGGAGTGCCTGTACGTCACGGTGAAACACCCGCCCAACTGGCCTCAAGGCTTGCCCGGGCAAAACCCGCGGCGGCCGGCACAGCAACGGCTTTTGCCCGATTGATCAACAAACATTACTATGGCCGGGGTTCCGAAACCGGTCATCATGGCGAACTGGCGAAAATGAAGCGATTGCTGGCCACGATGAAACGACAGGCGGATCGACCGTCAACCAGTTCATCAAAGGGGTGAATACGTGAACGCATCCATAGCAACCATGGCATGGCTTGAAGACGCCTGGAGCCGACTGCTCCAACGCATCGCCGGCAACAGGATGCCCCATGCCCTGATGGTGACGGGCGAGAACGGCGTGGGAAAGCGTCTGTTTGCCAACGCGCTGGCCGGGTTGCTGGTCTGTGAAAAGGCGGATATGGATGCAGGGTCCCCTTGTGGCATCTGTAAGCAGTGCGAGCTGGTTGCCGCGGGCACCCATCCGGATATCCGGATATACGCACCGGAAAAATCACGGATGATCAAGATTGACCAGATTCGTGCGCTGTCCGCATTCGCGGTCGGCTCTCCCCAGGTGGCCTCCCGCAAGGTGGCCATTATTGATCGGGCGGACCAGTTGAACATCAATTCCGCCAACGCGTTGCTGAAAACCCTGGAAGAACCCGCCGAAGATGTGGTGCTTCTGCTGCTGCAGGAGAGTGGCAGGCCGGTATTGCCGACGATCCGTTCCCGCTGCCAGAGTTTGCTGATCGCCACGCCGGACAGAGATCAGGCTGCTGGCTGGCTGGCGACGGCGGTCAAAGCGATGGATGGCGACAACAGACCAACGCCGGAGCAATGCGCCAAGGCGCTGGTACTGGCAGCCAATGCGCCGCGGCTGGCCCTGGAATATGCTACCGGAGAGTTTATTAGCCTGCGGGATGAGGCGTTGGACAACTTCCGCCATTTCATGAAGGGTCAGCTCACTCTTTCCGAGGCTGCAAAGCCGTTCAAGGCAATGGGGCTTGAAAGTGCTCTATGGCTATTTGAAGGCTGGGCTGGTGACCTGGCCCGCATCGGTGCCGGCGGGCAGCCCCGGGATGCGGAAGCGGCGGACATGTTAACGTTCCTTGCCAGAAACAATCCTTCCTGGCGGGCCCATGAACTCCTGGATGCGATCCACGAGTCCAGGTCTGCCAGCGTTTACAACGTGAACCCTGAGTTGGAAGCGGGCCGGTTGTTGATCGCATGGCAGAAACTCATGCCGCGCCGCAGGCCAACTGCGGGATAAACGGAGTGACCAATGGCGCGGCAGGATAGGGCAGTGATTAACAACTACTGCTATGATTGCGGAATATCAGGAGTTTATTGACTTCGGCTGCTACCAATCCGGTTGCTTTCGATACAGAGCTATCAATACAGAGCTATCAATACAGAGAAAGGTGTTTACTATGGGGCCTGGTTTTGGCGCACGCAGTGGCATTCTCACGCTGACCATCAAGGACAAGGCGGTACTCTACGCCGCCTACATGCCTTATATCCGGCAGGGCGGGTTGTTTATTCCCACGCAAAAACAGTATCAATTGGGCGATGAAGTGTTCCTGTTGCTCAACCTGATGGATGAGCCGGAAAAAATCCCCGTGGCGGGCAAGGTGATCTGGATTACCCCGAAGGGTGCCCAGGGCAACCGTGCAGCGGGCATTGGTGTGCAGTTCGATGGTGAAGACGAAACCGCGCGTACCAAAATCGAGTCCTACCTGGCGGGTTCATTGAGCTCGGATCGACCCACCCACACGATGTAAGCGCTTCAATGAACGACACCATTCTGGAAACCCCACCTGATACAACAATGACGTGTCGGGAAACCAACTGGTCCCTTAAACACATCGACCTGGCAGGCCTGCACTGGCCCGCTGCCACGGCCTCTGAAACCCGGCCGGTGCTGATGATCCACGGCTGGCTGGATAACGCCCTGTCATTCGCCAGATTGGCCCCGGCGTTGGCGGGCAATCGCGATGTGTACTCCCTCGATATGGCTGGGCACGGGCGTTCCGGGCACCGGCCTGAAGGCCAGGGTTACCAGTTGATGGATTACGTGGCGGACCTGGCGGAACTGGTTGAGACCCATTTCAAAGACTCGCCGAAAGGGCAGATTGATCTGGTGGGTCATTCACTCGGCGGGATTGTCAGCGTGCTCTACGCGGCGGCGTTTCCGGAACGGGTGCGTCGGTTGGTCATGATCGACAGCATTGGGCCGATCAGTCGTAAACCGGATGAGGTGATTGATCAGATGCGCAAGTCGATCATCAAACGAATGACGGGTTCCGGGAAAGCGGTCGTATACCCTGACATAGAGTTGGCAGCCAAGGCTCGGGAGGGTGGCATGATCCCCCTGTCGCCAGAAGCCGCGAGAATGCTGGTAACGCGGAGCATGAAGTCTTCCGGTGATGGTTTCGTGTGGCAAACCGATCCGCGTTTGCGCCATCCATCGATGATAATGATGGACGAAGCGCAAGTGACCGCTTGCCTGAAGAAAGTAGTCACGCCAACACGTTTCCTGCGTGCGACGCAGGGGCTCCTGGCCAGTCGCCCGGAACTTGATTCACGTTTGGATGCGATCGCGAACCTGGATGTGGTGGCCGTGCCCGGAGGCCACCATTGCCACCTGGACGGGAATGTTGAACCCGTCATTGATGCAGTCAGAGGCTTTTTAGACGATGCAGAATAAGCGCTTGTCGCAGTCAGTAGTGTGGGTCGCCGCCATGGTCATGGGGTTTTCGACCATGGTGTCGGCGCAAATGCCACCGCCGGAACCGTTTCCGGAGGCGCGCCTTGATCAGGAAATCAGCATCAAGTCGCCGGGGCATCTGGTGTTGTTCAGCCCGGTTCGTGAGGTGAACAACGAGATCCGCTCCGCGTCCATGGCCCGGCTCCCGGTCAAGGGCGTCGGGCAGTTATATGAAGTCCAGGGCGGTGCCAACCGGGAAGAGGCTCGCGATCACTATCTAAGGGAATTGCAGGCCCGTGGCGCCCAGATACTGTTTGAATGTTCCGGAAGGAATTGCGGGCGCAGTAACGTGTGGGCCAACCAGATTTTTGATCAATCCAGTCTCTATGGGCGGGACAACAATCAGGACTATCTTGTTGCCGGTTCGGTCGATGAGAATGGCCAGCCGTGGCTGACGCTGGTGTATACGGTTACCCGCGCCAACCAGCGCCAGTTTGTCTGGGTTGAACATTTGGTTGCGCCTCAGGGAACTGATATTCCGGGAATGGGCAACGAAAGCGCCAGAATCAAGGGGCCGGTGATTGTGCCCTGGCAGGGTGGCATCACCTACCGCTTTGAGTGGAGCGGTGCCGACCGGCGCATCATCAATGACTGGGCCGGCGAGGCTGAAGCCCGGGTAGTACTGACGGCCTATTCCCAGCTCAAGGAGAATGAAACCCTGGAAGCGTCTATGGAGCGGGCAGAGGCTGCAGCGAGGTCACTTTCCCAGGTGTTGGCCAAAAGTGGCGTTTCCGAAAGCCGCCAGATGATCATTACGGTTGGCCCCACGGTTGTGATACCAAATCCCGACCGGCAAGGTGACCGGGTTGAAGTGATGGTGATTACGAGGTGATGGGAATGAACAGGCCATCCGGGACAGAGCTTCAGGATGAAGATCAGAAGCCGGCAGACGATATCTCCCAGATTGTCACGAGCACCGGGATATCCGCTGCTCAGTCGGCGTCCGAGAAAGGCGATCCCCGGCCGACGGCTCCCGGCAAGGGCAAGACCGTAGCGCTGACTCTTGGCAGCGGCGGGGCCAGGGGCTACGCCCATATAGGCGCGATCGAGATACTGGTGGAAAGAGGCTACGACATTGTCGCCATTTCCGGCTGTTCCATGGGAGCCTTGATCGGGGGCGTGTTTGCAGCCGGCAAGATGAAGGATTACAAGGACTGGGTAACCGGGCTGGGTCAGTTCGACGTGCTGAAGCTGCTGGACGTCACTTTTAGCTCTGTCGGCGCCATTCGTGGAGAAAAGATCTTCTCCGTGGTGCGGGAAATGATTGGCGATACCCGAATTGAAGACCTTCCAATCGCCTTTACGGCGGTGGCGACGGATCTCCTTGCCCACAAGGAAATCTGGTTTCAGGAAGGGCCGCTGGATCAGGCCATCCGGGCGTCGGTTGCCATACCCAGCGTGGTGACGCCTCTGGTGTTGAATGGCCGCGTGCTGGTGGACGGCGCCTTGCTTAATCCACTACCTATCATTCCGACCATTTCCTCCCACGCCGATATGATTGTGGCCGTAAACCTCAGTGGCGAAGATGACCGCGGGCGTCGATTGCCGGATGCGGCGTTCGAGAACCCCGAGGATGACGGTGATACCGAGGAATGGGTCAAGAAAATCCGTGACAAGGCCTCCCGCTGGTTCGATTGGGATGCCCTGAAGACCTTCAGCCCCAAGAAAGATGGCGGAGCGTTGGGTTCACCGGAAGAGAAAATCAGCAAGGCGGTGGCGAAGAACGAGAACAACAAAAAGACACCTGCGATAAAATCGGAACCGAAGAAACATCAGGACGATCACGAGACCATTGACTGGGATAAGCTCGGTATTGGTAAGTTCGATGTCATGAACCTGACTGTCGAAACCATGCAAAGCGCCTTGGTACAATACAAAATTGCCGGGTATCCACCCGATTTGCTGGTGAACATTCCCAAGAACGCCAGCCGCAGCTATGACTACCACAAGGCGCCGGAATTGATTCAGCTCGGGCGGGAACGCATGGCCGCCGCGTTGGACCGATACGAAGAGAATCAGAACAGCTCTGGCCCGATGGCGATATGACCTTTAAGCCGCAATTGCGACGGTGGGCTGCAGCCTGTGCCGGAAAGAGCGTATAATTCTGCGCCTTGACCATTTCCGAACAGGACGAGCGTGCGTGAGTAACCCCATTGATGACCTGCATACCGTCAGAGACTACCTGAGGTACGTTTCTTCTCGCTTTGCCGATTCGCCGCTTTATTTTGGCCACGGCACGGACAACGTGTGGGATGAGTCTGTTCAGTTGGTTATGCGCAGCCTCCATTTGCCTTTGGAAAACAATACGCTGTTCCTGGATGCGCGGCTGACCCGGGAAGAACGAGCGTTGCTCCTTGATCGCATGCAACGCCGTATTGACGACAGGGTCCCCTTGGCTTATCTGTTGGGTGAAGCCTGGTTTATGGGGCTGCCATTTCACGTGGATGAACGCGTGCTGGTACCACGTTCACCTTTGGGAGAGCTGATTCAAGGCGGGTTGCAACCCTGGTTGGGTAGCAAACCCGTGGGCAGGATCCTGGACTTGTGTACTGGCAGCGGCTGTATTGGCATTGCAGCCGCGAGCGTATTCGAGGACGCCGAGGTGGACCTTGCGGATATCTCTACCGACGCCCTCGACGTGGCCGCGGTCAACATCGACTATCACGAGGTCAGTGACCGGGTAAGCACCGTACGGTCCGATGTGTTCGATGGGCTTGAAGGTCGATACGATGTCATCCTCAGCAACCCTCCCTATGTGGACGCTGACGATATCGCGGATATGCCGGCGGAGTATGGCCACGAACCGGAACTTGGCCTTGCTGCCGGGGGAGATGGGCTGGACATCGCTCATCGGATACTCGCGAGGGCGGCCGATTACCTGAACCCGGGTGGCCTCTTGATTGTTGAGGTCGGGAATAGCTGGGTGGCGTTGCAGGAAGCCTATCCGGATATGCCGTTTACCTGGCTGGAATTTGAGAATGGCGGCGACGGTGTGTTTCTGTTGACTGCTGAAGACTTACATTAAATACCCTGGATAAGATACTGAATCATGTCGGGAAATAGCTTCGGAAAATTGTTTACGGTAACCAGCTTTGGTGAGAGCCACGGGGCTGCGCTCGGATGCATAATTGATGGTTGCCCTCCGGGGCTTGAGCTGTCCGAGGCTGATATGCAGCGGGATCTGGACCGCCGCAAGCCCGGTACCTCACGGCATACCACCCAGCGCCGGGAAGCGGACGAAGTGAAGATCCTCTCGGGGGTGTTTGAGGGTAAGACCACTGGCACCCCCATCGGGCTGGTGATCGAGAATACCGATCAGCGCTCAAAGGATTATTCGAAGATCGCGGAGCAGTTCCGTCCTGCCCACGCCGACTATACCTACATGCACAAGTACGGCGTTCGGGATTATCGGGGTGGAGGCCGGTCCTCTGCACGCGAGACAGCGATGCGGGTCGCCGCCGGCGCCGTTGCACGGAAATTTCTGGAGCAGCGCCTTGGGATCACGATCCGGGGTTATCTCTCCCAGTTGGGACCAATCCGCATTGAGAAGATCGATTGGGATCAGGTCCACCAGAATCCGTTTTTCTGCCCGGATGCCGATAAGGTGCCGGAGATGGAAGCCTATATGGATGCCCTGCGCAAAGAGGGCAATTCCATCGGTGCTCGTATCAATGTGGTCGCTGAGGGCGTTCCTCCCGGCCTGGGTGAGCCGATTTTCGACCGGTTGGACGCGGACCTGGCTCATGCGTTGATGAGCATTAACGCGGTAAAGGGTGTTGAGATTGGTGCCGGCTTCGGGTGTGTTGACCAGAAAGGCACGGAGCACCGGGATGAGTTAACCCCTGAAGGGTTCCTGTCGAACCATGCCGGTGGTGTTCTGGGCGGAATTTCCTCGGGGCAGCCGATCCTGGCCAGTATTGCGTTGAAACCGACGTCCAGTTTGCGGTTGCCGGGGCGGAGTATTGATGTTCACGGTGATCCCGTGGAGGTGATTACCACGGGGCGGCATGATCCCTGTGTGGGCATTCGTGCGACGCCGATTGCGGAGGCGATGATGGCCATTGTGTTGATGGATCATTATCTCCGCCATCGTGGTCAGAATGGGGATGTCACTGTGTCCACGCCTAATATTGGGCAGGCGTGAGCAGTATTGCGCTGGATGAAATCAGGTACTGACGGGCCTGTAGCACACGGTGGCTGCCACGTTGAGCAGAGCCTCTCAAAACACGCCGCAAGTACGTCCATGTAGGCTCGGTCGGGCCATCCCTGGCCCTCCACGGTTTTGAGAGGCTCTGCTCAACGTGGCGGTCGAACCTTTGTGATTACTCTCTGGAGAGATCCGTATTTACTGGCGACTATCCAACCTCTACTTCTGGTTTTTCGCTCTCCTCGGCGGTTTGCTGCCGTATTGGTCCCTGTATCTGGAAGGCCGGGGCTTTTCCTACCTTGAGATCGCCACGCTGATGGCGACAATTCAATTAACCAAGATCGTGGCGCCCAGTGTGTGGGGATGGCTCGGAGATCGGACTGGCCAACGGGTGCGGTTGGTTCGGTTTGGTGCCATTACGGGGTCGCTGTTTTTTGCTGGTGTGTTCATGGAGCCCGGGTTTTATGGACTGTTGCTGGTCATGCTGGCGTTTACGTTCTTCTGGAACGCGATTTTGCCGCTTTATGAAGTGATCACGTTACGGTCGCTGGGAACGCAACGTGAGAAATACGGCAAGGTGCGGTTATGGGGGTCGGTAGGGTTTATTGGCGCGGTGGCGCTGGTTGGAGGGATTCTTGAACTTATCCCGATCACTCTGTTGCCGTGGTTGTTGCTGCCCGTGTTTGCCGGGATTGCTGTGTCGGCGTTTCTGGTGCCGTCGGAGCGGGGAGAACGTAAGCCACCGGCGCCCAAGGGCAGTCTGAAGGCGATTGTGACTCACCCGGCGGTGGTGACGTTCTTTCTGATGAACTTTCTGCTGCAGGTGTCCCACGGGGCGTACTACACGTTTTTCAGTATTCACCTGGAGCAGCACGGGTACGGTAAGTTGGCGATTGGGTTGTTGTGGTCGCTAGGGGTGCTGGCAGAGATTGGGTTGTTCCTGGTGATGCATCGGCTGACCCGCAATTTCACCGTGCGGCAGATTGCGATTGCGGCACTGGCGCTGACGATGATCCGCTGGGTGCTGATCGCTGAAGTGACGGATGTGGTGGCGGTGCTGATTTTCGCGCAGTTGCTGCATGCGGCCTCTTACGGCGCCCTGCACGCTATTTCGGTGCAGTATATTCAGGGTTTCTTCGGGCAGCATCACCACGGCCAGGGGCAGGCGCTCTACAGTGGGCTGACCTTTGGTGCCGGTGGCGCATTGGGCGCCTGGTTGTCGGGCTTTCTGGTGGACGGGTTCAGTACCTCCGCCGCGTTCTGGGGCGGGGCGGCGGCCATGGCCGTTGCCATTGTCATCACCTGGCGGGGCCTGAGGCCGCCGCCCGAGCATTGATTGGTGTTGCTGTGGTGTTTAGCGGGTTTTATTGAAGGTCTGCTGCGATATCCAGCAGGGCCTGTGCCTGAGGGCTCAGCGATCGCCCCTTCAGCCCCACGCCGCCGAGAATGCGGCTTACGGAATGGGGCACAGAAAGCACTGTAAGTGAGTCGTCGACCATGCTTACCGGCAGCACGCTCCACCCGAGCCCGACGCTGGCCATCATCTTGATGGTTTCCAGGTAGTTGGTGGGCATCTGGATTTTCAGGGGCAGGCTCGCATCGAGAAACAGTCGGCTGATGGATCGGTAGGTGGCGGTGCCAGCTTCGGGGAGCAGGGCGTCATACCGGGACAGATCCCCGAGCCCCGGGTTGTCCAGCGAGGCCAGTGGATGTTCCGGCGACACCACGAATGCCATGGCATCTTCCCAGCGCACGTGCACATCGAATGCCTGGTCCATGCTCTCGCTCAGGGTCACGAACGCGAGCTCTGCTGTACGTTTACGCATCTGCCCGAAGGCGCTTTCGGAATCCATGAACTGCAGTTCCAGAGACACGTCCGGATAATCCCGGTTCAGCCGCCGTAGCCAGGCAGGAAGGTGGTGCAGTCCGATGTGGTGGCTGGCGATCACTGATAGCTGTCCTGAAACCGATCCCTCACGATCTGACAGCGCCTGTCGGGCATTGTGCACTTCGTCCAGAATTCGCCGGGCATGGGGTAGAAGGCGTGCCCCTGCGTCGGTCAATCGGACCTGTCTGTTACTCCGGTCGATCAGCTTCGTTCCCAACTGGTTCTCCAGCGCTGCCAGACGTTTGCTGATTGCGGGCTGAGTCAGGTGCAGCAGTTCTGCCGCCTCGGAGAACGACTCCTGGTCGACGATGGTGAGGAACGCTTTCAGGGAATTTGCATCCATTGTGGTTGAATCCGTAACTGCAGCTTTTGGTGGAGGTCCCACCAAATCCTAATATGCCACATGGGAATGCTCAACATAAAAAACATGAATTGAGGTTATTCAAAGCTTGGCGTTAAAATGGGGCATACTGAAAAAACAGAAACCCCCAGAGAGTGAGAGAGAACCATGGCGGGCAAGACCTTATACGACAAATTGTGGGACGACCATCTCGTCAAACAGCGGGATGACGGCTCCGCGTTGATCTACATCGACCGGCACCTGCTGCATGAAGTAACCTCGCCGCAGGCCTTTGAAGGCCTTCGTCTGGCTGGGCGTAAGCCCTGGCGGCTGGACGCCAACCTGGCGACGCCGGACCACAACGTACCCACCACCGACCGTGCCCGGGGCATTGAAGGCATTGTTGACCCGGTATCGCGGATTCAGGTGGAAACCCTGGATAGGAACTGCGACGAGTTCGGCATTCTGGAGTTCAAGATCAAGGACCAACGCCAGGGCATCGTGCATGTGATCGGTCCAGAGCAGGGTGCGACACTGCCTGGCATGAGCATTGTTTGTGGCGATTCCCATACCTCCACCCACGGTGCATTCGGCTGCCTGGCTCATGGTATCGGCACGTCTGAGGTGGAACACGTGCTCGCCACCCAGTGCCTGGTTCAGCAGAAAATGAAAAACATGCTGGTGAAGGTAAATGGCAAGCTTGGGCCCGGGGTGACCGGGAAAGACGTTGTCCTCGCCATCATCGGGAAGATTGGCACTGCTGGCGGTACGGGCTGTGCCATTGAGTTTGGTGGCGAGGCGATTCGTGGCCTCTCGATGGAAGCCCGAATGACCATCTGCAATATGTCCATCGAGGCCGGTGCGCGGGTGGGCATGGTCGCGGTCGACCAGGCCACCATTGATTACGTCAAGGATCGCCCATTTGCCCCCAAGGGCGAGATGCGCGAGCAAGCCATTGAGTACTGGAAGACGTTGCACAGCGATGACGATGCAGTGTTCGACAAGGTTGTTGAGCTCGACGGTTCCGAAATCATGCCGCAGGTGAGCTGGGGGACGTCTCCCGAGATGGTCGCCGGCGTTGGCGGCAATGTGCCGGACCCGGATGCGGAAGCCGATCCCATCAAACGCGAGGGAATTGTCCGTGCCTTGAAGTACATGGGCTTGAGGCCGAATATGCCGATTACCGAGATCAAGCTGGATCGTGTGTTTATTGGCTCCTGTACCAACAGCCGTATTGAGGACCTTCGTGAAGCAGCGGCGGTCGTGAAGGGGCGGAAGGTGTCGTCATCACTCAAGCAGGCGATGGTGGTGCCCGGTTCCGGCCTGGTGAAAGTTCAGGCGGAACAGGAAGGGCTGGACAAGATCTTTATTGAAGCCGGTCTTGAGTGGCGTGATCCGGGCTGCTCCATGTGTCTGGCCATGAACGCCGACAAACTGGGGCAGGGAGAGCATTGCGCCTCCACCTCCAATCGTAACTTCGAGGGCCGCCAGGGCTTCGGCGGGCGCACCCATCTGGTTAGCCCGGCCATGGCAGCGGCGGCGGCGATCAACGGCCACTTCGTTGATGTCCGCGAGATGATGAACTGATCCACAGGAGACACACCATGCGAGCCTTAAAGCAACACCAGGGTATTGTTGCCCCCATGGACCGGTCCAATGTGGATACGGACATGATCATTCCCAAGCAGTTTCTGAAGTCCATCAAACGTACCGGCTTCGGGCCGAACCTGTTTGACGAACTGCGTTACCTGGATGAAGGCAAGCCGGACCAGGACTGCTCACAGCGGCCCATCAATCCTGATTTCATGCTTAATCAGGATCGCTACAAAAATGCCAGCGTGCTCCTGGCGCGGCGCAACTTTGGTTGTGGCTCCAGCCGCGAGCACGCCCCCTGGGCGCTTGAGGATTTTGGGTTCCACGTTATCATTGCGCCCAGTTTCGCCGACATTTTCTATAACAACTGCTTTAAGAATGGCTTGTTGCCAATTGTTTTAGATGAAGAAATTGTAGATCGGCTGTTTCATGAAACCGAGGCGGAAGAGGGCTATCAGCTGGCGATAGATCTCGAAGCCAAAACCGTTACCACGCCGTCCGGCGAATCGTTCAGCTTTGAAGTTGATGATTTTCGTCGACATTGCCTGCTGAACGGCCTGGACGATATCGGTGTTACGCTTGAAGACGCGGAGGTCATAAAGGCCTACGAAGCGTCGAGGCGCGAAACGGCACCCTGGTTGTTTGATGCCGGTCGCTGATCCGCCCTGAATTACCACAACGAATCGACCTTCAAGGAATCACTATGTCCCGTTCTATCCTGATGCTTCCTGGCGATGGCATTGGCCCGGAAATTGTTGCCGAAGCGGAAAAGGTTCTGCGTAAGATAAACGAGCAATTCGGTCTGGAGCTGCACTTCGAGTCCGCCCTGGTTGGCGGTGCCGCCATCGACGAAACGGATACGCCACTTCCGGAGGATACCCTGGACAAGGCGCGTAAGGCGGACGCAATCCTGCTGGGCGCCGTGGGTGGCCCCAAGTGGGACAAGCGTCCGATGGCCAGTCGTCCTGAAAAAGGACTGCTTGGGCTGCGCTCCAACCTTGAGTTGTTCGCCAATCTGCGCCCGGCCATTCTGTATCCCCAGCTTGCTTCTGCATCCTCACTGAAGCCAGAGGTGGTCTCCGGCCTTGATATCATGATTGTTAGGGAGTTAACCGGCGGCATCTATTTTGGCCAGCCACGGGGCGTCCGCGAACTGGAAAGTGGGGAGCGTCAGGGCTACAACACGTACGCCTATACGGAATCGGAAATTCGTCGTATTGGCCGTGTCGCCTTTGAAGCGGCCCAGCAGCGTGGTAAGAAGCTCTGCTCTGTCGACAAGGCGAACGTGCTGGAAGTGACTGTTCTGTGGCGGGAAATCATGGAAGACCTGCGTCGGGAGTACCCGGATGTCGAGCTCTCCCATATGTACGTGGATAACGCCGCCATGCAGCTGGTCAGGGCACCCAAACAGTTTGATGTGATTGTGACTGGCAACATGTTTGGTGATATTCTTTCTGACGAAGCGGCTATGCTGACGGGGTCGATCGGGATGTTGCCCTCTGCGTCTCTGAACTCTGAGAAGCAGGGTATGTACGAGCCCTGTCACGGGTCTGCACCCGATATTGCAGGTAAGGGCATAGCCAACCCGCTGGCTACTATCCTCAGTGGCGCAATGATGTTGCGGTACAGTCTTGGCGAGGAGAAAGCCGCCGAGGCGATAGAGGCGGCGGTCAGCAAAGTGCTGGATCAGGGCCTGAGGACTGCGGATATCATGTCTTCTGAGGGCCGGAAGGTATCGACCCGAGAGATGGGCGATGCCGTTCTGGCGGCACTCTGAGGCCGGCAAGTTTTGAGACCCGACGACAACGCGATGCGGTTGTCGCGGGATCATCCATCCTGTCCCTGCCAGCGATACAGGTAGAGGGCGGGCATAAAACGAGGTTCAAAGGTCGCACATGAAGCGAGTTGGACTTATTGGCTGGCGCGGTATGGTGGGCTCTGTCCTCATGCAGCGCATGCGTGAAGAAAACGATTTTGCGGATATCGAACCAATCTTCTTTACCACTTCCCAGGCTGGAAAACCGGCACCGGACGTAGGCAAAGAGGGTGTGCCTGCGCTGCAGGATGCCTTCGATATCGATACCCTGAAAACGCTGGATGTGGTGGTTACCTGCCAGGGCGGGGACTACACCGGTGCCGTGTACCAGAAACTCCGTGATGCCGGATGGCAGGGGTACTGGATTGACGCCGCTTCCACGCTGCGGATGGTCGATCATTCCGTCATCGTTCTTGATCCGGTCAACCGCAACGTGATCGACGATGCGTTGGCAAAGGGCGTGAAAGACTACGTTGGCGGTAACTGTACTGTCAGCCTGATGATGCTGGCCCTTGGTGGGCTGCTGGAGCAGGACCTGATTGAGTGGGTATCACCCATGACCTATCAGGCGGCGTCTGGTTCCGGCGCCCAGAACATGCGGGAACTGCTCAACCAGATGGGCGAGCTGAAGGGCAGCGTGAGTGACGAGCTGGCGGACCCATCCTCGGCTATCCTCGATATCGATCGCAAGGTAACCGAAACCATGCGTTCGGACGGCTTTCCCACCGAGCACTTTGAAGTGCCACTGGCAGGCAGCCTGATTCCGTTTATCGACAAGCAGCTTGATAACGGCATGAGCAAGGAAGAATGGAAAGCGGGCGTCGAGACCAACAAGATTCTTGGTCGCAGCAGCAATCCGATTCCGATCGACGGCATCTGCGTTCGTATCGGTGCCATGCGTTCCCACAGTCAGGCCTTGACCATCAAATTGAAGAAGGACCTTCCGGTTTCCGAGATTGAGTCCATCCTGGCCAAGGCCAACGACTGGGTGAAGGTGATTCCCAATGAGCGGGATGCCACCCTTCGGGAGCTCACCCCGGCGAAGGTTACGGGTACGTTGAGTGTTCCCATTGGCCGTATCCGCAAGCTGACCATGGGGCCTGAGTATATCTCGGCGTTCACGGTTGGTGATCAGTTGCTGTGGGGCGCGGCGGAACCGCTCAGGCGGATGCTTCGCATACTGCAGGAACAGTAACGCAGTCCCGCAGCGGGCAATATTATGCCAACTGTGTCCGGTTTCAGAGAACCGGCTGGGGGCGGAGGCTGAAATACGCCTCCGCCCCTGTTATTTTCAGAGGCGTTTTTGTACATGTATGAGTTCTTGTGGGCTAGACTTTGGCTATTCGGGGGCACCGGATCATCGTTCGGTAACAATATGTTCCCGATCATTTATGAAAAAATGGTGCAAGGACTGCGGCTGATTGATTGATAAAAGAGGTTTTATCAACAATACTTGCCGGGCTGAATATTAAAAACTTTACATAATAACGATAGTAATCAAGACGGAAGTCATCCAACCTCGTCCGATTCTGTTTGTGAAAACAGTAACGAATAACGGAGACTGGTAAGGAAAAAGCATGAAGGTACGCAAGCTTGCGGTTGCTCTGGCTCTGGCGGGAGGGCTCGGTTCTGGCGTCGCACAGGCCCTGGGTCTGGGTGAGATTGAATTACAGTCCTATCTGAATGAGCCTCTGGACGCGGATATCAGTCTGCGTAAAAGCGAGGGCGTCGACCCTGGAGATGTATTTGTAAACATCGCCCCCGATTCGGCCTATGAACGGGTTGGTATCGACCGGAACTATTTCCTTACCAAACTTGATTTCCGCGTCACCACCGCCAGCGATGGCAGCCTGGTGGTGAACGTTTCGTCCCGTGAGCCATTGCGGGAGCCTTACCTCAATTTCCTGCTCGAAGTGACGTGGCCCAATGGGCGGCTGATGCGGGAATACGCGGTTCTGGTTGACCCCCCGGTGTATGCGGAGGAGTCCGGTGTACGGGAAGAGGTTGCCGCTCCGGCCACTCGTCAGGCTTCCGAACCAGCGCGTCAACAGCAGGCCAGATCGACATCCCAGGAGCCCAGGCGCACAACCACCCAGCGTGCAAGGACTCTCGGCCCCACCGGCCCTTCCGATACCCTCTGGAAGATTGCTGAGAGTGTTCGCCCTGACAGCAGTGTGTCCATGCAGCAGGTCATGCTTGCGCTCCAGGACCTGAACCCAGACGCGTTTATTGCGGGCAATATCAACCGGCTTAAGCGTGGTGAAGTGCTGCGGGTGCCGGATATTGAGCAGATTCGCAGTCGTTCCCGTGCCGAAGCTAACCGGCAGGTGGCTGCACAGAACGAAGCGTTCTCGACGCCGCAGCGCACGGTGGATGCCACAGATACCCAAGTTGCTTCAGGGCAAGCGGGTGGTGAACAGGCTGGCGGTGATGAGCTGAGATTGCTTGCAAGCGAAGACAGCAGCACTCGTGATGCCGAAGACGGTGGTTCTGCCGGCGGTGACGGTGATACCGCTGGCGGCGTGGACGCCGGCTCCGCCGTTGCCATGGAGGAGCTCGAAAGTGCACGACGAGAAAATGAAGAGCTGAGTGGTCGGGTTGATGATCTTCAGGATCAGGTGGAAACCCTTCAGCGCCTGCTGGAACTGAAAAATACCCAGCTTGCCGAAATGCAGCAGGCTCAAGGTGACAGCGGCCAGCCTGCAGATGCACCGCAGGCGGAGATATCGTCCGAGCAAGTCGCTGAAGAGGAGATGGAAACGTCCCCCGATGGCGGCGCTACTGATATGGCCGAAGAAGACATGGGTGCCGCGGACGGTATGGCCACCGACGAAGGTGCGGCCGATCCTGCGGCAACCGACATGGATGAGACCACGGTAGCGAGCGCCGGGGAAGGTGCTGACGCATCTGCGATGGGTGATGATGCCGACATGTCAGAGGACGAAGTTGCGTCCGATGGGATGGGCGCCGGCACTGCGCCTGAGGAAGAAACCGGTCAGCAGGATGCCGACGTTGCAGCACCAGCATCCGAGCAACCTGCCAGCGAGGTATCAACTTCACCGGCGGAGCCTGACAAGGGCTTTCCGGACAACATTATCAGCGCGATTACCAACAACCCGATGTATCAGATAGCGCTCGGCGGTGGTCTGGTTGTTCTGTTGTTGCTTCTGCTGTTGCTGGCACGTCGCAATGCCAATCGTGAGAAAGCGTTTTACGACCAGCTGAATAGTGAAACGGATGCGGAGACCGATACCTTCGATCTCACCCTGGATGACGAAGACGGTGCAGATGCACCGGAGAGTGACCCTCTGGCGGAAGCCGACGCCTACGTTGCGTATGGGCGCATGGATCAGGCGGCGCAGTCTCTGGAAACCGCAATTTCCCGTGAACCCAGTCGTACAGACCTGCGCCTGAAACTGCTTGGTGTATACGCGGATACTCAGGACAGGCAATCCTTTGAGAAACAGCTCGGCGAGGTTGAGGCCCTGGACGACGAACAGGCTATCGCCGAAGCGCACGAAATGCGCGCTCGCCTCGAAGAGGCTGAGTCAATGCCTAGCATTGATGATCTGGAGTCTCAGCTGAGATCGGATTCTTTCGACAACAGCTCGCGTGACGAAGATACGATATTCGATGAGCCGGCTTCGGACCGCAATGAAGCGTCACTGGATGACGAGGCTGAGGACGAGTTTAGTAGTCTGGAGACGGATTTTTCGGATCTTGACGAAACTGATGACGCCCATGCCGAGGATTCCGAAAAGGAACCGGGCCCGGATGATCTGATTGAGTATGACCTTTCTGGCATCGATGCTTCGGGTGACGAAGAAGAGGCGGCCACCGAAAAGTCCGATGATCTGGCTGACGATGCTTTCGACTTCTCGCTTGAGGATGAGTCAACCGAGGAGGCGAAAACGTCCGAGGAAGACGATGATCTGAGCCTTGATTTCGCGGACGATGAACAGGAGTCCAGCAAAACAACGGACGAATCGGATGAGTTCGACTCGCTGGAGCTTGATGAGGACGATCTGGAAACAGCCGGCGCTGACGACTCTGAAGGTCAAGAGCCGGAAGTTGACAGCCTGGAAGAAGGCGATCTGGAAGAAAATGACCTGGAAGAAAGCGATCTGGATTCCCTGGACGAATCCTTCCTGGACGAACTGGATGCCGAGCTGGATAAAGTTGCCGGCGAAGATGAGACGTCTTCCGACGACGATCAAAGCGAACTTGACGACCTTGAGCTTGACGTTTCCGACGAGGACCTTGCGCTGATGGAAGAGTTTGCTGATTCCGGCGATTCTGCCGGCACAGATGCGAATGGCGATCAGCAGCAGGAGGATTCTACTCCTCTGGATGAAGAACTCGGTCTTGAGGACACCCTGACGGGTGAGGAGCCCGCCGATCCGGAAGAGACAGTAGCGGGCGTCGAGGAAGTGGAAGAAGATCTTCCAGAACTCAGCGATGATGATCTTGCAGCTGCCGAGTCCGCTGAGGAGGAATCCGGTGAGCCTCCCGTGGCATCTGATTCCGCGTCCTCAAAGGCAGCTTCCAGCGCGGATGACATCGATGAAGCCGATCTTGGCGACGACGATGACTTCGATTTCCTGACGGGCACCGATGAAGCGTCAACCAAGCTTGACCTTGCCAGAGCCTACGTGGAAATGGGCGACGTCGACGGAGCCAGGGATATCCTTGAGGAAGTGGCTCTGGAAGGTAATGAGGAGCAGAAAGCGGAAGCGCAGGATCTCCTTAAAAATCTGTCCTGATTCGCTATAATCAGCACAGCGAATGCGAAACGCCGGTTACCGGGCCCGTCCCGGATTAAAGCCGGCGTTTTGTTTTTTATTATCAGCTTGCCAATCCGGACACTTCATTGTTTGTTACGCCACAACCACTGACCACTGACGGCGCCATCGGGGCGGGGCGGGTCGCGCTTGCCTTTGAATACGATGGCCGGGGTTTCCACGGCTGGCAATATCAGAAATCAGGCGTGCGGTCGGTTCAGGGAGAACTGACCCAGGCGGTTTCAAAGGTTGCCGACCATCCTGTTGAACTCGTATGTGCGGGCCGCACGGATGCGGGTGTGCACGCCAGTTACCAGATTGCGCATTTCGAGACACCCTCCGTACGTAATCCCCGGTCCTGGGTCATGGGAATCAACACCTCATTGCCGCAGGACATCGCGGTTCATTGGGCCGGTAATGGGGTGGATGACTTCCACGCCCGTTTTTCCGCGACGTATCGCCGGTACCGTTATGTGATCTATAACCATGCGGTAAGGCCGGGTATTCTTCATGGCCAGGTTAGCTGGACGTTTCGCCCCCTGGATGCAGCGCTGATGCATCAGGCTGCCCAGTTTCTTTGCGGTGAGCACGACTTCTCCTCATTTCGTGCGGCTGGCTGCCAGTCGAGGTCACCCATTCGGTTTCTTGAAGCCATCGAGGTAACCCGAAAAGGGGACTTCGTCGTAATAGATGTGCAGGCAAATGCGTTCCTGCATCATATGGTTCGCAATATCGCCGGTGCACTGATGTCGGTGGGTACAGGGAAGCAGCGGCCGGAGTGGATTCGTGAGATACTTGAGGCCAGGGACCGGACTGTTGCAGGTGTTACGGCACCGCCCCATGGGCTGTATCTGGTGGATGTAGGGTATCCGGATGGGTTCTCTATCCCGGCAGCGCAATGCGGGCCAGCGTTCGTTGCACCCTGGTTTGAGGCTGATGAAAACCGACCACGCAGTCCGACTCACATACACCGAAAACAGCGATAGACGGCTTATGAGAACCCGGGTCAAGATCTGTGGTATCACCCGACAGCAGGACGTTATTGCCGCTGCCAACGCCGGAGCGGATGCCCTGGGCTTTGTATTCTACGAGCCCAGCCCAAGGTATGTGACCCCCGATGTGGCCAGGGGTCTGGTGGATGCGGTTCCTCCCTTTGTAACGGCAACGGGGCTGTTCGTTAACCCTGAAGCGTCTTTTGTCCGGGAGGTGCTGTCGCAGGTACCACTGGGGCTTCTCCAGTTCCATGGCGATGAATCTCCGGAATTTTGCAACAGTTTCGGTGTTCGCTGGATCAAAGCCGTGCGGGTGCGCGAAACTGATGATATCGAACATGCCTTTGAGCATTACCGTAACGCCTGCGGCCTGCTGGTGGATGCATGGGACCCGCAGAAATACGGCGGTACCGGGCAGTCCTTTAACTGGTCATTGATACCGTCCACGCGCCCATTGCCTCTCATATTGGCCGGCGGCCTGGCTTCTGATAATGTATCCCGCGCTGTTGCGCAGGTGCGCCCCTGGGCCGTCGATGTCAGTGGTGGTGTGGAGAGCAGCAAAGGCATCAAAGACGACGAAAAGATCACTGATTTTATAAACGAGGTTCACCGTGTCGATGAAACTGACTGAAGAAATGCTCAAGGCGCTTCCGGATGCACGGGGTCACTTTGGTGCTTACGGCGGAAGATTTGTCTCCGAAACCCTGTTTGATTCGCTGATGACCCTGGAGCGTGAGTATAAAAGACTAAAGGACGATCCGGAATTCCAGGCGGAGTTTGATCGGGATCTGGCGCATTATGTTGGCCGGCCCAGCCCGCTGTACTTTGCTGAAAGACTGAGCCGGGAAACCGGTGGTGCGCAAATCTGGCTGAAGCGTGAAGATCTTAACCACACGGGCGCGCACAAGGTCAATAACACCATCGGTCAGGCACTGCTGGCGAGTTTCCTGGGTAAAAAACGGGTCATTGCGGAAACGGGTGCCGGGCAGCATGGCGTTGCCACAGCGACCGTGTGCGCGCGCCTGGGCCTTGAGTGCCACGTGTTCATGGGTGCCGAGGATGTAAAGCGACAGTCCCTGAACGTTTACCGGATGAAACTGCTTGGCGCTGAGGTTCACTCGGTTCAGAGCGGAACGCGCACACTCAAGGACGCCATGAACGACGCGATGCGTGACTGGGTGGCGAACGTTGACGACACCTTCTACATCATTGGTACGGTTGCCGGGCCTCACCCTTATCCGCTGCTGGTGCGTGATTTCCAGTCAGTCATCGGGCGTGAAACCCGTGAACAGTCCCTGGCCCAGGCGGGTAAACTGCCGGATGCGCTGGTGGCCTGTGTCGGTGGTGGTTCCAACGCCATCGGCATGTTCTATCCGTTCCTGACCGACGAGAGCGTTGAGATGTACGGTGTGGAAGCCGGTGGCCTGGGTATTGAGACCGGAAAACATGCGGCGCCGTTGAGCGCGGGACGTCCGGGTGTGCTTCACGGTAACCGGACGTACCTGATGGAAGACGAGAATGGCCAGATCGCGGGCACCCATTCGGTCAGTGCTGGCCTTGATTACCCGGGCGTTGGGCCTGAGCACAGCTGGCTCAAGGACATTGGCCGGGCCCACTACGTGTCGGTGACCGACGATGAAGCTCTGGATGGCTTCCGGAAGCTGACACGGGTGGAAGGCATCATGCCGGCACTTGAGACCGCTCATGCGGTGGCCTACGCTATCAAGCTGGCCGCTACGATGGATAAGGACCAGATGGTGGTGATCAACGTCTCCGGTCGCGGTGACAAGGACATACACACCATCGCTCAACTGGATGGCATCGAAGTTTAAGCAGTTGCCCGGTATCTGACGGCAGGTCGCCGGGCTGGTACGGACTGCAGTGCAGGAATAATCACAGGAGCAGGCATGAGTCGAATCGAAGGGGTGCTGAAAGCCCTGAAAGGGCAGGGTCGCAAGGCGCTGATTCCGTACATTACCGCTGGCGATCCACATCCGGATCTGACCGTTGACCTGATGCACACTTTGGTGTCGGCGGGTGCTGATATCATCGAACTGGGCGTACCGTTCTCCGACCCAATGGCGGACGGCCCGGTGATTCAACAGGCGTGTGAGAGAGCGTTGGTGCACGGGACGTCATTGCGTCAGGTGCTGGGAATGGTGAAAACGTTCCGTGAGAAAGACAATGCCACACCGGTCGTGCTGATGGGCTACCTCAACCCGATGGAGGCCATGGGCCAGGAGAAATTCGCTGACGCGGCTGTTGACGCCGGGGTTGACGGTATCCTGACGGTGGATTTGCCGCCGGAAGAGGCGGATGAAGTGGCGCCATTGTTCACGGCCCGGAACCTTGATGCGATTTTTCTGTTGGCACCAACCACGACGGACGACCGAATTCGTGCAATCAGTGAGCACAGTTCGGGCTATGTGTACTATGTTTCATTCAAGGGTGTTACGGGCGCCGGTAAGATCAATGTGGATGAAGTGGCCTCGAAGGTGTCCCATATTCACGAACTGACCGCGCTTCCGGTGGCTGTTGGATTTGGTATTCGTGACGCTGCAACAGCGGCAGCGGTCGGTCGGGTATCCGATGGTGTAATTGTCGGCAGTGTACTGGTCGATACAATAGCCCGAAATCAGGCGGATCCTGATCAGCTCAAACGGGCATTGTCGGATCTGCTCCACCCGATGCGAGAAGCACTGGACAGCCTGGCTTCCTGACAGTCAGGTTCCCGCAGGCATCAAAGGACAGGATGAGATCATGAGTAACTGGCTGGACAAGATCATGCCGAGCAAGATCCGCTCGGAATCCAAACAACGGACCGGAGTTCCTGAAGGTCTGTGGAAGAAATGTCCCAAGTGCGGGGCGTTTTTGTACAAGCCGGAACTGGATAAGAATCTGGACGTGTGCCCCAAGTGCCAGCATCACCTGAGGATAACTGCCCGCCGTCGCCTGGATGTTTTCCTGGACGCCGACGGACGCCAGGAGATCGCGGCTGATCTGGAACCTTGGGACCGCCTGAAGTTCAAGGACAGCAAGCGTTACAAGGATCGCCTGAGCCAGAACCAGAAAGCCACAGGCGAGAAAGATGCCTTGGTTGCCATGCGTGGCTCCTGCCTGGATATTCCGCTGGTTGCGGTGGCCTTTGAGTTCAACTTCCTTGGCGGCTCCATGGGGCAGGTCGTGGGTGAAAAGTTCGTTCAGGCGGCCAATGTGTGTCTGGAGGAGCGGATTCCATTGGTCTGTTTCTCAGCCAGCGGTGGCGCACGGATGCAGGAGGCGATCCTGTCGCTGATGCAGATGTCCAAGACGGCCGCCGTGCTTGAGCGGATGAAGCAGGAGGGCATTCCCTATATCTCGGTCATGACCGACCCGGTATTCGGCGGTGTATCCGCAAGTCTTGCCATGCTGGGCGATCTGAACATTGCGGAACCTTATGCGCTGATCGGCTTTGCCGGCCCTCGTGTTATCGAACAAACTGTTCGTGAAAAACTGCCCGAAGGTTTCCAGCGCAGCGAGTTCCTGCTGGAGCATGGCGCCATCGACATGATTCTTCATCGTCATCAGATGCGTGAGCGCATTGCTGCCTTGTTGGCGAAGTTTACCGATCTGGACAAGCCAGCCACGGAAGCGCCCATCGAGTTCGAAGTGTCGGAGCGACCCGAAACCGATGCCCCCGCAGAATAGCCCTGTCGCCCGGGGCAATGCTGTCCCGGGCGATAAAGCCACGCTTGACCAGTGGCTTGGTTACCTCGAATCGATCCACCCTTCTGAAATCGACCTTGGTCTCGACCGCGTGTTACTGGTGTTGCGACGCCTGTTTCGCCGCAACCCGGCCGGGCGAATCATCACCATCGCAGGTACCAATGGAAAAGGCAGTGCGGTAGCGGCACTTGAGAAGCTGTTAATGGCATCGGGGCGGTCGACCGGGGCCTATACCTCTCCCCACCTCCAGAACTATAACGAGCGGGTAAGGATCAACGGGGCGGATGTTAGCGATGACCAGTTGGTCCGTGCGTTTTCCCGAGTGGAGGAAGCCCGCCGTGATACCACGCTGACGTATTTCGAGTTTGGAACCCTCGCTGCTTTCGTACTGTTCCAGGAAGCGGGTGTCGAGGACTGGGTTCTTGAAGTTGGGCTGGGCGGGCGCCTGGATGCGGTCAACGTTCTGGATCCGGATCTGGCCATTATTACCTCCGTTGATATTGATCACGTTGCCTTTCTTGGAGACAACCGTGAGGTCATCGGTTTTGAGAAGGCGGGCATTCTTCGCCCCGGCATACCCGCTGTCTACGCCGATATCGATCCACCTGAGTCGGTATTGCAGCAGGCGGCCGCCCAGAAGGTTCAGCTGGAAAGGCCTGGAGAGACGTATCAATTGGTGCCGTGCGACCCAGGCATAGCACCAGCTGGCAGCCTTTGGCTGGAGCAGGCTCGCTACGGCGACCGGGTATTGCTTCCAGACAACGGGCTTCCCGTCCACAGTCTGGCCGCAGCCGTTGTTGCTATCAGGCAGTTGGCGCCGGAATTGGCGCCCAGTGCCATTGAGCAGGTTATCGCCCGGCTGACGTTGCCAGGTCGCTATGAAGTCTTGCAGCAGGAACCTCGGGTGGTGGTTGATGTCGGCCATAATCCCCACGCCGCCAACTGGCTGGCGGCTCGGATCGGGCGCCGGGAGCCCGGGGCCGGTCGCGTTATTGCTGTCTACGCCGCCCTTGAAGACAAGGATGTGGAAGGGGTAGCGGGCGCAATGGCTCCGGTAGTCGACGAGTGGCACCTGGCTGGTCTGGACGTTCATCGTGGGTTGTCCGGTGCTGAGCTGGTTGACCGTATAGGTGGCCTGCTTCGGCTGCCTGCAGCCACAGTTTCAGTCTCGGTTGCAGCGGCCGTGGAGGAAGCGTTGGGCGGCGCCGGTCCGGAGGATATGGTGGTGATATTCGGCTCCTTCTACACGGTAGCGCAGGCCCGGGTGTCCCTGGGGAAAACGGCGCCTTAAATATCCTTCATTCCGTCGTCGAAGCTTTGAGTTCTCAGCATTGGGCGGTTAGTATCGGGCACAGAAAGTCGTCAATGATGGCGGGGCAGGAACAAACAGGGGACAACCTAACGTGGACGGACTGAAACAAAGAATCATCGGGGCTCTCGTGCTGGTGTCACTTGCCGTAATCTTTGTGCCGATGATGTTCGATGAACCACATTCCGAGCGCGAATCCACCTCAATCAAGATCCCGGAAGAACCGCCGTTCCCCGAAGTGGATGCACCCGAGCCGGAACTCTCCGATGCCCCGGCGTACCGGCTTGAGGAAAGCGATGCGGCTGGCGAGCCGGACTCGGCCCCCCAGCCGTCAAACGACCAACCAACACCCGATGCTGACATGGCGGGTACAGAGCCTCAGCCTGTCATCAATACCGTCGAAGAGCCTCAGAATCCTCCAGAGCCTGCGCCATCTGACGAACCGTCGTCATCCGCCAACACCGCCACCGCTGATCCGGCCACTGAGACGGATTCGGCGGAGTATACCCGCTCGCTGGAAGGCGCGTGGGTTGTCCAGTTGGGCAGTTTTGGCAGTGGTGATAACGCCAGGCGGTTGCGTGACAAGGTTCGTGACAAGGGTTACAACTCCCACCTGCAGCAGGTCACACGCGGTGACACCGAGCTGACCCGTGTCTTTAGTGGCCCTTTCGCGGAAAAGGCGGAAGCTGAAAGAGCAAAACAGGCGCTCGACAAAGCCTTTGGTCTCAACAGCCTGGTGACCTCCGGCGACAAATAACCCGGGCTTCTCCGGTCACTTATGCGCACAGGGCGGTTTGGTCGGGTGACGTTTCCTGATAGAATTCGCGCTTCCTTATTTTCACCGGGTTTTCCATGGATGCGCTGATCTGGATCGACTGGGTCATCATTGCCCTGATAACTGTTTCCACCCTAATCAGCCTGAAGCGTGGCTTTGTGAAAGAGGCGCTCTCGCTGATCACGTGGGTGGGGGCGTTTATCCTCGCCCGGACATTCCACCCCCAGATGCAATCTCTCCTCGAGAGCACCGTTGAAACGCCGCTTGTGCGGCTTGTCGCTGCCTTCGCGATCCTGTTCTTTGGTACCCTTATAGTTGGTGCCATAATCAATAACATGATCGGCCATCTGGTCAGGGCGACCGGGCTTTCCGCCACTGACAGGGTGCTCGGCATGGGATTCGGCCTTTTACGGGGCGTTGTGGTGGTGATTGTCGGGATTGCACTTACCCGCTATACGCCGCTGGCACAAGACACCTGGTGGCGTACGTCCATCATGATAGACCGTCTGGCCGTGGTGGAAGATTGGTCAAGAAGAACCCTCGGAGATGAATTTGCCCGCTTTCTCGGGCCGGCAGGCGGGGAAATGGATAACCCCTCCGGTTCTCAGCAGGAAGATAACGTGGAACCCGCTTCCGCGTCCCGCTAACATTCAGTATTAACGCTTCGGAGATTACCGTATCCATGTGTGGCATTGTCGGCATAGTCAGTACGTCCAACGTGAATCAGTCGCTTTATGACGCGATGACCGTTTTACAGCACCGGGGCCAGGATGCGGCGGGAATTGTTACCTTTCAGGATGAGCGCTTTTACCTGCGCAAGGACAACGGGCTGGTGCGGGACGTATTTCGTACCCGTCATATGCGCCGCCTGGTGGGTAATGTTGGTATCGGCCATGTTCGGTATCCCACGGCGGGCAGTTCAAGCTCGGCGGAAGCGCAGCCGTTTTACGTCAACAGCCCCTATGGCATTACCCTGGCGCACAACGGTAATCTGACCAACGCGGACGACCTTAGCCGTGATCTGTTTCGCACCGATCTCCGCCACATCAACACCAACTCTGATTCCGAAGTCCTGTTGAACGTGTTTGCCCATGAGCTTCAGAAACTGGGCAAACTCGACCCGACCAAGGAAGAGATTTTTGCGGCCGTTAGAGCCGTGCACAAACGCTGCCGCGGCGCCTATGCGGTCATAGCCATGATCACCGGATATGGCATCGTCGGTTTCCGAGACCCCAACGGCATTCGCCCGGCTTGTTATGGCGTGCGCAAGACCGAAGAGGGTGAGGAGTACATGATTGCCTCCGAGAGCGTGGCGCTGAGTGCCGCGGGCTTCAAACTGGTGCGGGACATCGCGCCGGGTGAGGCGGTGTACATTGAAACCGATGGCACGCTTTATACCCAGCAGTGCGCTGAGGAAGCCCACCTTTACCCCTGTATATTCGAGCACGTGTATTTTGCGCGGCCGGATTCCATTATCGACAAGGTATCGGTCTACAAGGCGCGGCTGCGGATGGGGGAGACCCTGGCGGAGAAGGTGCTGCGGGAGCGTCCGGACCATGATATCGATGTGGTGATGCCGATACCGGATACCAGTCGCACCTCTGCCATGCAGATGGCACATCGGCTGGGGGTGAAGTTCCGTGAAGGCTTTATCAAGAACCGTTATATCGGCCGTACCTTTATCATGCCGGGCCAGAAGATGCGGAAGAAGTCCGTGCGCCAGAAGCTGAACCCGATCGATCTGGAGTTCCGGGGCAAGAACGTCATGCTGGTGGACGATTCCATTGTTCGGGGAACCACCTGCAAGGAAATCGTGCAGATGGCCAGAGATGCCGGTGCCCGTAAGGTTTACTTCGCGTCAGCAGCGCCCCCGGTTCGTTACCCCAATGTCTACGGCATTGATATGCCGTCGGTAAACGAGTTGATCGCCCACGACCGAAGTGTCCAGGAGATCGGCGAGCTCATCGGCGCAGACTGGTTGCTGTATCAGGATCTGGATGATCTCATTACCTGTGTAAATGACGTTAATCCGGAGATCGAGGGCTGGGAGTGTTCCGTCTTTACCGGCAATTACATTACCGGTGATGTGGACGAGGCTTACCTCAACAAGCTGGAGGCCGCCCGCAACGACGAAAACCGCTTCCAGGCCGGTGCCGGGGATTCCTCCGACAACGGCATTATTGATCTGTATAACGACGAAGACTGACCCAGCATGGCCATAAACAGGAGTTTGTCATGACCTATCGCCGCGAAGAACATGTTCTGATCCCCGAGTCGGATCTTGAGGGCATGTCGGTGGACACCCTCGCGGTTCGTGCCGGTCAGATTCGCACCGGCCAACTGGAGCACAGCGACGCGATTTTCCCAACGTCGAGCTTCGTCTATGGCAGTGCCGCACAGGCAGCGGCCCGGTTTGGTGGTGAGGAGCCCGGCAATATCTATTCCCGCTTTACCAATCCCACGGTACAGGCGTTTGAATCCCGTATTGCGGCGATGGAAGGCGGTGAGCGTGCCGTTGCGACCTCGTCCGGCATGGCGGCCATCCTGGCGACCTGCATGGCGCTGCTGAAAGCGGGTGATCACGTGATTTGCTCGCGGGGCGTGTTTGGCACCACCAATGTGCTTTTCCAGAAGTACCTGGCGAAGTTCGGTGTGGACACCACCTTTGTGGGCCTGACGGATATGTCGCAATGGCAGGCCGCAGTGCGCCCTGAAACCCAAATGCTTTTCATCGAAACGCCAACGAACCCGTTGTGCGAAGTTGCTGACATGGAGGCGCTGTCCGGGTTGGCACGGGCGAATGACGCCTTGTTCGTCGTGGACAACTGTTTCTGTACACCTGTGCTGCAGCGCCCATTTGAACATGGCGCCGATATTATCATTCACTCTGCCACCAAGTATCTGGATGGCCAGGGCCGATGTGTCGGTGGTGTCGTTATTGGCCCCAACAAACTGATGGAGGAGGTCTACGGCTTCCTTCGTTCTGCCGGTCCCACCCTGAGCCCATTCAACGCGTGGGTTTTTCTCAAGGGTCTGGAAACCTTACCAATCCGTATGCGCGCCCATTGTGACAATGCGTTAGAGTTGGCGACATGGCTTGAAGGGCAGGGCGCGGTGGACCATGTATTTTATGCCGGTTTGCCCGATCATCCGCAGCACGAATTGGCGAAGCGTCAGCAAAGCGGGTTTGGTGGTGTCCTTTCCTTTACCGTGAAAGGTGGCCGGGAAGAGGCCTGGGCGTTCATCGATGCGACGCGAATGATCTCCATCACCGCCAATCTTGGTGACGTTAAAACCACGATTACCCATCCGGCCACAACCACGCACGGTCGCCTGTCTCCTGAAGACAAGGTTCAGGCGGGTATTACCGAAAATCTGGTACGGATCTCGGTGGGTATCGAAGCTGTTGAGGACCTCAAAACCGATCTGCAACGCGGGTTAGAGGCTCTTGAAAATTACCGTCAGGGAACTGTCTGAGCATTCATGGCTGAGAGCGTAAAAGCGAAAAAATCCGGTGAGTTGACCGAAAAACAGGAGCGGTTCCGTCGCTTCCTGGCTCAGGGAGCCAGGGAAGGCGCGGTAATCGCCCTGATCGCACTGTGCATTTACCTGGGAATGGCGCTGGTTACCTTCAGCCCTTCGGATCCTGGTTGGGCCAGCATCGGCCACGACACCAGTGTGCAGAATTACGCCGGCCGAACGGGCGCCTGGTTAGCCAGTCTGTTGCGTGACTTTTTCGGCCATGTCGCTTTTCTGTTTCCCCTAATGATCGCCGGCTATGCGTTGATGTTGATACGCCGCCGCAACGATCCTATCGACATGCACATGCCGCTGTTTCTGCTGCGTTTTGGCGGTTTCCTGTTGATCCTGCTGTCGGCGACAAGCCTGCTGTCGCTCTATTCTGTGTTCGGTCTTGGGGTAACGTCGGGCGGTGTGCTGGGCTCCGCGGTGTCTGAGGCCATGGTGCGCTTCTTCAACCTTCCAGCCACGACGCTGCTGCTCATTGCGATTTTCCTGTTTGCGCTGACGGTCAGTACGGGGATGTCCTGGTTCTGGCTGATGGATCAGGTTGGCAATCTGACGCTCCGTATCGGTAATGGCATCAAAAACCTTTTCTCCTCTTCCGACAAGGAAAAGCCCAAACCGGCAGCAAAAGCCCCGGCTGCACCCGAACCCACGAACAAACCAGCGGAGCCGCCCACGGTGCGTGACAGGGTAGCAACCCAGAAAACTCCGGCAGCAGGAAACTCCTGGTGGCGGCGCCTGTTGGGCCTGGGTCCGCGTGCTGAAAAGGCCAAGGCAGCTGCATCACGCCCAGAGCGAAAAGAACCGGGCCTGGAAGGCGTACTGCCAGTTGATGATGCCGAACCCGCTCGGCTGGAAAGCTTCAGCTCCCAGGATGACACGACACCGGTGGCCAAACCGTCGCCAAAGGGGAACTCCAAGCAGCCCGGGAAATCCCTGAAGATATCCCCGTTCAAGCGGGATGATCAGTCCGCCGGCAGCGCCAATGGCGCAAAGAGCAAACAGGCGTCGTTGCTGGAAGACATTGAAAGCACCATTCCGCCCATAACCCTGCTGGACCCACCGGAGGAGCACAAGGAAAGGGGCTATTCCGAGGAGTCGCTTCAACACATGTCGCGGTTGCTGGAAGAAAAGCTCGCGGATTTCGGCGTTTCCGTGGAAGTGGTCGAGGTTAACCCCGGGCCGGTTATTACCCGGTTTGAGATTAAACCCGCGCCAGGCGTCAAGGTCAGCAAGATTTCCAACCTGGCGAAGGATCTTGCCCGTTCCCTGGCGGTCCTCAGTGTTCGCGTGGTTGAGGTGATTCCGGGCAAGTCCGTGGTGGGTATCGAGATACCGAACGAAGAGCGGGAAATGGTCCGGCTCAGTGAGGTGTTGAACGCCCGGGTGTTCCAGGACTCTTCGTCTGCCTTGACCCTGGCATTGGGTAACGACATTGGCGGCAACCCGATGGTGGCCAATCTGGCGAAGATGCCGCACCTGCTGGTGGCCGGCACCACCGGCTCCGGTAAATCGGTGGGCGTGAACGCCATGCTGCTGAGCATGTTGTTGAAAGCCACCCCCGAAGAAGTTCGCTTCATCATGGTCGACCCCAAGATGCTCGAATTGAGCATCTACGACGGTATTCCACATCTGTTGGCGCCGGTGGTCACCGACATGAAAGACGCGGCCAACGCGCTGCGTTGGTGTGTGGCGGAAATGGAGCGCCGGTATCGGCTGTTGGCGAGCCTGGGTGTACGCAACCTGGCCGGCTACAACCGCAAGGTTAAGGATGCAGCCGCCGCGGGTGAGCCACTGCTGGACCCAACGTGGAAGCCGGATGAGTACCTGGCGGATGACGAGCAGGAACGCCCGGAACTGGAAACCCTTCCGTTTATCGTGGTGGTCATCGACGAATTTGCCGACATGATGATGATCGTTGGCAAGAAGGTCGAGGAGCTCATTGCGCGGATCGCCCAGAAAGCCCGCGCCGCCGGCATTCATCTGATCCTGGCTACGCAACGGCCGTCTGTGGACGTTATCACTGGCCTGATCAAGGCCAACATTCCGACGCGGATGTCCTTCCAGGTATCGTCCAAGATCGATTCCCGCACGGTACTGGACCAGGGTGGGGCGGAGCAGTTGTTGGGGCATGGTGACATGCTCTACCTGCCCCCGGGCTCCGGACTGCCGGTGCGGGTGCATGGCGCCTTCGTAGACGATGACGAAGTCCACCGGGTTGTCAGTGCCTGGAAGGCTCGTGGCGAGCCCGTTTATGTGGACGATGTACTGAACGGGGCCGAAGGTGAGAACCTGCCTGGCGTGCCTAACCTGAGCGAAGGCGGCGGTGACAGTGAGGGGGATGCTCTGTTCGACGAGGCAGTAGCCTTTGTTACTGAAGGCAGGCGGGTGTCAATTTCATCCGTACAGCGTAAATTCAAGATCGGCTATAACCGGGCCGCGAACCTGGTCGACGCCATGGAAGCATCCGGTGTGGTCAGCGCAGCCGGGCACAATGGCGCCCGGGAAGTTCTGGCACCACCGCCACCGAGAGATTAGGAGTAGCGATTCATGAGAGTTTCAGCAAAAGCCCTTTGGTTGGTCACCGCGTTTTCGGCCCTGATATCGGCGGTCACGCCGGCCATGGCGGAAGATACCAGTGCAAAGGCCGCAGCGGATCTGTCTGCGCTGCTCAAGAATTACGAATCCTTCCAGTCTGATTTTATTCAGATCGTGGTTAACGAAAACGGCAATCGCGTTCAGGAGAGCCGTGGCTCCCTGAAGGCCAAACGTCCAGGGTTGTTCTACTGGGAAACTCGTGAACCCCATTCACAGTTCGTCGTCAGTAATGGTGAAACCGTGGAAGTCTACGATCCGGACCTGGAACAGGTCACCATCCACAGCCTGGACGAGCGTGTACAGACAACACCAGCGCTTCTTTTGAGTGGTGAGGTTGATAACCTCAATGAGACCTATCGCGTGTCCTCCCGCTCTCCTGGGGAGAATACCCGTGAGTTCACCCTGGAGCCGCGAAGCGAGGATTCCCTGTTCGTCTCCCTGAGGCTGACCTTCTATAACGGTGAGCTGCAGGAAATGCGCATGCGGGATTCACTGGCGCAGCTCAGCGTTCTCAGTTTCGAGGACATTCGCCTCAACGCGCCGGTGGAGGACAAAGCGTTTACCCTGAATTACCCTGACAGCGTGGATGTGATCCGGGACGGGGCCTGATGCAGGATAGCCTGTTCGCGGAACAGCAGGGTTTCCGCCCGCTGGCTGCGCGAATGCGCCCGGCGAGCCTTGATGAATACGTCGGCCAGGCACACCTGGTGGGCGAGGGCAAGCCGCTCCGCAGGGCGGTTGAGCAGGGACAGCTCCACTCCATGATCCTGTGGGGGCCTCCGGGTGTCGGTAAGACCACCTTCGCCCGCCTGCTGGCCAATCTCAGTGACCTCAGCTTTGAGACCGTTTCGGCCGTTCTCAGCGGTGTAAAGGATATCCGCCTCATCGTGGAGCGGGCGAAAAACCGCAAGCGCAGCGAAGGGCGCGACACCCTGCTGTTTGTCGATGAAGTTCACCGTTTCAATAAAAGCCAGCAGGACGCGTTTCTTCCCCATATTGAAGACGGTACCTTCATCTTTGTCGGTGCCACCACCGAGAATCCTTCCTTTGAACTGAACAGTGCGTTGCTCTCCCGTACCCGTGTCTACGTGCTGAAGAACCTTGAAGAAACCGACATTCTGGAACTGCTTGAGCGGTCACTGTCCTCACCAGAGGGGCTGGCAGGGCGTTTCACCGTGGAAAAGAGCGTCCTGGAGCTGATGGCAACCGCATCGGGCGGCGATGGCAGGCGTGCGCTGAACATTCTGGAAGTGGCAACGGATCTTGCCGAGCCTGATGAAGACGGCGCCGCCAGAATTACCTCCGATCATCTGGAGCAGGTGCTGCAAACCAGCCTGAGGCGGTTCGATAAAGGCGGCGATGTCTTCTACGACCAGATATCGGCACTTCACAAGTCCGTGCGGGGCTCCGACCCCGATGGCTCCCTGTACTGGCTATGTCGCATGCTGGATGGCGGTTGTGATCCGTTGTATGTGGCCCGGCGTCTGGCGCGAATTGCCAGCGAGGACATAGGCAACGCCGACCCGAGGGCGCTGCAGATTGCCATGGACGCCTGGGAGGCCCAGGAGCGACTGGGTTCCCCCGAGGGCGAACTGGCGCTCGCTCAGGCAGTTACCTATCTTGCCCTTTCGCCCAAGAGTAACGCGGTCTATTCCGCCTTTAACCAGTGTATGGCCGATATCCGCAATGACCCAGACTATGAGGTGCCCGTTCACCTGCGCAACGCCCCCACCAAACTGTTGAAGTCCATGGGGCACGGTGACGAATACCGTTATGCCCATGACGAGCCGGAAGCATTCGCCGCCGGAGAATCCTATCTCCCCGAGGCCATTCACCAGCGCCGTTACTATGAGCCTTTCCATCGGGGCCTGGAAATCAAACTCGCCGAAAAGCGTGACCGGCTCGACGACTGGAACCGCAACAGCGACCGCAAACGTTACCCGCAACGCTGAAATCCGCCAGCCGCTTTCGCCCGCTGTGGTCATAGCCGGCCGCGCAGGTATAATGCCCAGTCAATCGTGAACAACAGAAACAGGATAATCATGCTCGATCCCAAACGTGTCCGCACCCAGACTGAAGAGATCGCCCGTCGCCTTGCTATCAAGGGGTACACCTTTGACAAAGCCACATTCGATCAGCTCGAGGAGCGCCGTCGCGCGATCCAGGTGAAAACGGAAACTCTGCAGGGCGAGCAGAACCGCCGGTCCAAATCCATTGGCAAGGCCAAGGCGGCCGGTGAAGACATCCAGCCATTACTGGACGAAGTGGAAGACCTGAAGAAACGGAAGTCAGAAGCGGAAGACGAGTTGCGGGTGTTACAGGAGGAATTAAACGACTTCCTCGCCAGCATACCGAACCTGCCCGACGACACCGTGCCGGCCGGAGAAAGCGAAGACGATAACGTTGAGGTGCGTCGCTGGGGCACCCCCAAACACTTTGACTTTGAACCAAAGGACCACGTTGCCCTGGGCGAAGCGCTTGGTGGCCTGGACTTCGAGACCGCCACTCGTCTGGCTCATTCCCGTTTTGCTGTGATGCGTGGCCCGGTTGCCCGCCTGCATCGGGCGCTTGCCCAGTTCATGATCAACCTCCACACGGACGAGCATGCGTATACGGAAGCCTACGTGCCGTACCTGGTCAACGCAGACACGCTCTTTGGGACGGGCCAGCTTCCCAAGTTTGAGGAAGACCTTTTCCGTATGGACGGGGAGAAGCCTCTTTACCTGATTCCCACGGCGGAGGTTCCGGCCACCAACCTGGTTAGCAACACCATTCTTGATGCAGCAGAACTGCCCCTGAAGCTGGTCTGCCACACTCCCTGTTTCCGTAGTGAAGCCGGCTCTTACGGCCGTGATACCCGCGGTATGATCCGCCAGCACCAGTTTGACAAGGTGGAGCTGGTGCAGGTCGTTCGCCCGGAGGACTCCGAAGCGGCGCTCGAGGCGCTGACCGGGCATGCCGAAAAAGTACTGCAGCTCCTCGAGCTGCCGTACCGGTTGGTTGACCTCTGTGGCGGCGACATGGGGTTTGCGGCCGCCCGTACTTATGACATCGAAGTCTGGTTACCGGGCCAGGACAAATATCGCGAAATATCTTCCTGTTCCAACGCCAGGGATTTTCAGGCACGGCGCATGCATGCACGCTGGCGTAACCCGGAAACCAATAAGCCGGAGCCCGTTCATACCTTGAACGGATCCGGGCTTGCCGTTGGCCGCGCATTGATTGCGGTGATGGAGAATTATCAACAGGAAGACGGCAGCATCCTGGTTCCCGAGGTCCTGAAACCGTATATGGGAGGCGTAGACAGAATACAATGAGTGACAGACTCGACGATGCACCATGGAAGGGCGTTGGTGCAAAGCCTGCACCAGTTCGGTACCACAAGAATCCGGTAACGGAAAATCCGAATAGCTCCGAAGGGGAGGTCGCACTCGTGGGTGCCGGCCCCGGTGATCCGGAGTTACTGACATTGAAGGCGTGGCGCCTGATCCAGTCAGCGGAAGTGGTGTTGTACGACCGCCTGGTGTCGCCGGAAATTCTGTCACTTATTCCTGAATCCGCCGAGCGTATTCATGTGGGCAAGCAGCGTGCTAACCACACCTTACCCCAGGATCAGATCAACAGCCGCCTGGTGGAACTCGCCCGCAAGGGACGCAAAGTGGTGCGGCTCAAGGGTGGTGATCCCTTTATTTTTGGCCGTGGCGGCGAGGAGATTGAAACCCTCGCGGCGGCCGGCGTGCGCTTCCAGGTGGTGCCCGGGATTACCGCTGCTTCCGGTTGCGCCGCCTACGCCGGTATTCCGCTTACGCACCGGGACCACGCCCAGTCAGTTCGGTTTGTCACCGGCCACCTGAAGAATGACACCTGCGACCTGCCTTGGAAGGATTTCGTCCAGAACAACCAGACCCTGGTGTTCTACATGGGCCTGGTCGGGCTACCGATTATCTGCCAGCAACTGGTTGCCCACGGTATGTCTCCGGAGATGCCGGTGGCGCTCGTTTCAAGAGGGACAACGCCCCACCAGCAGGTTGTGACGGGGGACCTGACAAACATCGTGGAAAGGGTGGAGAGGAATGCGGTGCCTGCCCCCACATTGGTCATCATCGGCAACGTGGTGACCTTGAGAAGCAGGCTAGACTGGATCGGGGGCTGAAATCAGCCCCGACGCTTCGGTAGAACGTCCTTCAGCTTCTCCCGCATGTCACGCAGGGCTTTTTCAGTGGTCTCCCAGTCAATACAGGCGTCCGTCACGGACACACCGTATTTAAGATCGGCCAGGTTTTCAGGAATCGACTGATTGCCCCAGTTCAGGTTGCTTTCCACCATCAAACCCTGGATGGACTGGTTGCCCTCAACGATCTGATGGGTGATGTCCTGCAATACCAGAGGCTGTATGGCCGGGTCCTTGCTGGAATTGGCGTGGCTGCAGTCAACCATGATCGACTGACGGAGTTTGGACTTCTCCAGCGCCTGTTCACACAGGGCAACGTTGACTGAGTCGTAGTTGGGTTTGCCACCGCCGCCACGCAGAACCACGTGGCCGTAATTGTTACCCCGGGTACGGATAACCGCGACTTTGCCCTGCTGGTCAATGCCGAGGAAGCTGTGAGGGTGGGAGACCGACTTCATGGCATTAACTGCAACATCCAGGCTGCCATCGGTACCGTTCTTGAAGCCAATGGCCATGGACAGGCCACTGCTCATTTCCCGGTGGGTCTGTGATTCCGTGGTGCGCGCGCCAATAGCGGACCAGGAGATTGTATCCTGCAGGTATTGCGGGGAGATAGGGTCCAGTGCTTCCGTCGCCGTGGGCAGTCCCAGCTCGGAGATGTCGATAAGCAGACGACGGCCGATGTGCAGGCCCTGTTCAATGTCGAAGGTGTCGTTGAGGTGGGGGTCGTTAATCAACCCTTTCCAGCCAACGGTGGTGCGAGGCTTCTCGAAATACACCCGCATGACGATCAGCAGGGTATCGCTGACTTCTTCTGCCAGCTTCTTCAGCCTGGCGGCGTATTCCCGGGCAGCTTCGACATCATGAATGGAGCAGGGGCCCACCACCACAAACAGGCGATGGTCCTTGCCGTCCATGATGTCATAGATGGCCTGGCGGCCTTTTTCCACGGTTTCCGCGGCCTTGCCGGAAAGCGGCATTTCCTGCTTGAGCGCTTCAGGGGTAATCAATGGTTCCTGACTCGCCACATTCAGATTCTCTAGTTTGGTGCCCGACATTCTGTTGTTATCCCCGTCGCATAAAACATGACTGGCCGGCGCTTGGTTGCGGTAAACCCCGGCGAGTTGGTTATACTGCGTTATTTGATGAACCTTTTCAACGCTTCTGACGCGCGGAGAACGGATGCAGCAGAGCACGCAGAAAAAGCGCAAAGTACTGTCCCCGAAGCAGGTGGTAAAGCGGATTGAGGACGTGCTCTCAGGCATTCGTGTACCCGATCTTCCCTATCCTGCGGGAAAGGTTGCTGCAGACGCAGCCAGTGATTGGCGCCCACTGTTGCAGTCCTGCTGGACGGAGCAGCGGGATGAGCCCGTGACCCGTGTTATCCGCTCGGTATCCTTGACCTGGTCGGTCAGGCAGATCAATTCCGCCTATGTGGCGGACCGAATCATGGATGTGTTTCTCAAGACCAGCGGTCTCCACCCCGAACTTGCCCTGCGAATTGCCCGCCTTCGGTTCTTTCTGGCCTGGCGGATGAACCTCGAGGGTGCCGAGGCGTTGAACGAGACCGTTGTGCGCTGGCTTGACAGTCTGCAGGACTGTCGGGGGTGGAGCGGCTCTGGTGGGCGCTCCGGCAGGGCGTTGCTTGACCAGTTGGACTCTTTGACCATTGCGGTGTCGGGCAGCTTCGATTCCGGCGACGTCGGGCCGGTTATCGAGTTCTGCCGTCAGTGGGAAGACGATGCCGCAAAACGTGAACAACAGAACGAACGTTTGCGCCAGCGACTGCTGGAAACGGAGCAGGGTGCCGCCCGGCAAAGAAAGGCGGAACAGACGGCAAGGGCACTGGTGGGCCGAGCCCTCCAGAATCGTCAGCTGCCGCAAGCCGTGGTTCGGTTTATCTTTGATCACTGGTTTGCCCTGATCAAGCAGATTGTCTGGCAGGAAGGTATCGAGGGCGACAACTGGCGGCATGCCAGCAAACTATTGGAATGGCTGGTCTGGATTGGTGATCCGGCGCTTTCCGACAAGGACAGGAATCGCCTCTATACGGTGGGGGAGCAAATTGGTGACCGGATCAGCGACGTCTGGAACCGCGTCAACGGCAAGCCCCTGGATGACTCGGCCCTGCAGGGGGTTCAGTCGGTTATGGTGGATCGTTTGAGGGGCGAAACACCCGAGCTGGTTTCCGCGTTGCCGGAAGACGATCGATTCTCGTGGGACCCTTCCTGGTTGTCATTTTCCGCACCGCCCGAGTCCGAGGTTGAGCCGTTGTTGGGAAAGTGGTTTGTGGAAGGCGAGGGGGCCGCGGAGCGACGTCGGTATTTCTTTGCTCTGCTACACGATACCTGCGAAGTGCTCTGGACCAATGGTGCCGGGGTCAAGTTGGGAATAATGCCCTGGCCAAGGTTCTCCTCGGCTCTCGATAGCGGCACCCTGAGACCATTACCACCACTGACCCCCTTCGGTCAGGTGCTGGCGGAAACCATTACCTCGCTATCTGTGGTACTTGAACGCCAGACGTTGCAACGGGAAGAAGCCGCCAGGGAGGCAAGAGCCCGGGCAGAAACCTTGCGTCGGGAAAAGGCGGAAGCGGAACAATTGCGCCAACAGGAGGAAGCCGCCAGGCAGGCTGAACTCGCAAGGCAGAAGAAAGCGGCAGAAGATCGACGTATCGCTGATGAAGAAGCCGAGCAGCAACGCCTGTTGCAGGAGCGGCAAACCGCCGCGAGGGCGTTGGTGGAAGGCATCAAACTGGGCGGTTGGATCGTCGAGGAAAGTAGCGGTGAGGGCAAGGATGCCGTTCGCCTGAAGCTGGCCGTACGGATCAATGCCTCCCGGAAGTTGGTTTTTGTGGACCGATTGGGGCTTAATCGCCGCGAATTCCTGGTGGATGAACTCGTGGATCACGTGGTGATGGGCCGGGTACGCGTACTTGGTAGCTCTGCAGAGTTTGATGACACTCTGTCGCGGGTGGTTGGCCGTATCAGGGTCGGTCGAAACTGACCGGATAACACACTATCGGATAGATGATCATGAGCGATATCGATTACAGTTTTGGCGACTACGAGGATGCTCCAGTATCCGGGGATAACCGTTCCGAGTACCGGCTGGCTGCGAGCGCAAGTGTGACCCTGGAGCTGGAATCACCGATTCCGGATGACGAGGGGGATCAGTCCGGGCGGTCTCTGGTATCACGCACCAGCGATGTCTCTGCCCGTGGTATCCGGTTGACGACCGCAGAACCGGTAACCCAGGGTGCACTCTTACCTGCCTGGGTCCGTCTGGAGGATGACAATGAGCCGTATGGTCTGATGGTGGAGGTTGTCTGGTGTCGTGCAAACACTGAAACCAGTTGGTTGGTGGGACTTCAGATACTGGAGTCGGATGACACGTCGTTTCTGGAGTGGGTGGAAGCTGTCGCAAAGGCGATGTCAGAGGGGTGAATCGCCCCGGCAAGGCCCGCAAGCCCTGCCGGGAAAAGCTGGTAGGTTCAGTCTTCCAGCTCGCCCATGCCGGTAATGTTGAAGCCGGCGTCAACGTACATGATTTCACCGGTAATGCCGCTGGCCATATCGGAACACATGAAAGCAGCGGCGTTACCCACTTCGTCAGTGGTCACGTTGCGGCGAAGCGGTGCCCGCCTGGCGTTCTCGGCCAGCATACGGCGGAAACTCTTGATACCAGAGGCCGCCAGAGTCTTGATCGGCCCCGCTGAGATGGCATTCACCCGAATACCATCACGTCCCAGGCTGCCGGCCATATAGCGAACGTTCGCCTCGAGGGAAGCCTTGGCCAGGCCCATGACGTTGTAGTTCTGCAGCACTTTTTCGGCACCCAGGTAGCTGAGGGTCAGCAGGGAGCTGTTTTCATGCATCATCTTGCGACCAGCCTGGGCCAGGGCAACAAAGCTGTAGGAGCTGATGTCGTGGGCGATGCGGAAGCCTTCCCGCGTGGTGACGTCCACATAGTTGCCATCCAGCTCGTTGGCTGGGGCGTAGCCCACAGAATGGACAATAATATCGATATCGTCCCAGTGCTTGCCCAGCTCAGTAAACACGGCTTCTATTTCGTCATCGCTGGCGACATCGCATGGAAAAATCAGCGAACTGCCCCAGCCTTCGGCGAATTTCTCTACCCGGGACTTGAGCTTTTCATTCTGGTAGGTGAATGCCAACTCGGCGCCCTGCTTGGCAAAGGCTTCCGCGATGCCATAAGCGATGGAGTGTTTGCTTGCAACGCCGACAATCAGTGCTTTTTTGCCACTGAGTAATCCCATAACGATTCTCCCTGTGTTTCAGTTTAAGGCATTATCCATGAACCGCAGCGGTGCGGGTAACGCTCAATTGGTCGTAGTGATCGGGCGTGGCCTGTAGCTGCCCTCTATTGGCTGTAGAACAGGGCCGCCCCAAGCAGTTCACGGGTGTAATCGTGCTTTGGTGTATTGAATATCTCGGCGGCATCGCCGTATTCCACGACCCGACCGTTCTTCAGTACCAGCAATTTATGGCTCAGCGCCCGGACCACGGCCAGATCGTGGCTGATAAACACATAGCTTAGACCATATTTGTCCTGTAGATCCCGTAGCAGGTTAATCACCTGCTTTTGCACGGTCCGGTCCAGGGCAGAGGTGGGTTCGTCCAGAATGATGAGCTCGGGCTGCAGTACCAGCGCCCGGGCAATGGCGATGCGTTGGCGCTGGCCACCCGAGAATTCATGGGGATAGCGGTGCCGGGCCTGTGGGTCGAGGCCGACGTCTGTGAGCGCCTGTATCACTCTCCGGTCCTGTTCTTCGGGTGTCGCCGGTACGTGTATCTCCAGGCCTTCCCGCACTATCTCGGCGACTGACATCCGCGGGCTAAGGCTGCCGAACGGGTCCTGGAAAACGATCTGGATACGGCTGCGCCATGGCCGGAACTGTTTCTGGTCGAGCGCGCCAAGTTCTTCACCGCTGAGCCGAATGCTGCCGCGACTGGAGGTGAGTTTCAGCAGGGCGTGGCCGATGGTGGTTTTGCCGCTTCCGCTTTCACCAACAATACCCAGGGTTTCGCCTTCGGAGAGCGAGAAGCTGACGTCGTCGACTGCCTGAAACCACGACTGAGGCCGACCAAGCAGGCTTTTGCGGGTGACGAAGCGAACATCAAGATTGCTCACTTCCAGCAGCGACCTGTTGTCGACCATGATGCCCGACGGCGAGGCCGGAGGTTCTGCGTCCAGCAAGCGCCGGGTATAGGCATGCTGTGGGGCTTCAAACAGCTGCGCTGTCGGCGCCTCCTCGATCAGTTGGCCCTGTTCCATCACCACGACATGGTCTGCGTAGCGCCGAACGATGGATAAGTCGTGGGTAATCAGCAAAATCGCCATGCCCAGTTTGTGTTGCAGGTCTTTCAACAACTCCAGTACCTGCTTCTGGACGGTGACATCAAGGGCTGTTGTGGGCTCGTCTGCGATCAGCAGGTCCGGCTCGTTGGCGAGGGCCATGGCAATCATCACCCGCTGCTTCTGGCCGCCGGAGAGCTGATGAGGGTAGCTCGTCAACCGCTCCTCAGGCGAGGGAATGCCGACCAGCTCCAATAGCTCTACGCACCGGTCACGGGCCTGAGGGCCGCGCAGCCCCTTATGCAGGGCGAGGGTTTCGCTGATCTGCTTTTCCACTGTGTGCAGCGGGTTGAGCGAGGTCATTGGCTCCTGGAAAATCATGCTGACATGACGACCGCGGATCTGTCGAAGGCGTTTCTGACTGGCCTTCAACATGTCCTCTCCCTGGAACAGGATGGCGCCGGACGGATAGCTGGCGTGGCGTTCGTCGAGCAGCCGGAGAATAGACAGGGCGGATACGGACTTCCCGGAGCCGCTTTCTCCCACCAGAGCGACAGTTTCACCATTGTCGATGCTCAGCGATAATTGATCCACAGCCTGAATGGTGTCATCAAAACGTATGGACAGATCCCGGATTTCCAGCAGTTGCGACATATCAGTTCTTTCTCGGATCGAAGGCATCACGCACGGCTTCACCGACAAACACCAGCAGCGTCAACATGATGGACAGGGACACAAACGCCGATATACCCAACCAAGGGGCATGGAGGTTGGATTTCCCCTGCGCGATCAGCTCGCCCAGGGAGGGTGACCCGGACGGTAGGCCAAAGCCCAGGAAGTCCAGCGACGTCAGCCCGGTAATCGCGCCGGTCAGGATGAACGGTAGAAAGGTGAGGGTGGCCACCATGGCATTGGGGAGGATATGGCGGAACATGATTTTTCGGTTACCCAGCCCCAGGGCTCTCGCAGCCTTCACGTATTCGAAATTACGGGCGCGCAGGAATTCCGCGCGAACCACGTCCACCAACCCCATCCAACTGAACAACAGCATGATGCCCAGCAGCCACCAGAAATTGGGTTGCACGATACTGGACAGGATAATCAGCAGGTAGAGCACTGGAAGCCCGGACCAGACTTCGATAAACCGCTGCCCCAGTAGATCAACCTTGCCGCCGTAGTAGCCCTGGATAGCACCCACAACCACACCCACGATGCAGCTGAGAATGGTTAGTACGAGCCCAAAGAGTACGGAAATGCGGAAACCATAAATCACCCGCGCGGCCACATCCCGGCCCTGGTCATCGGTGCCGATCCAGTTTTCAGCGCTGGGGGGGGCCGGCGACGGTACCTCAAGGTTATAGTTCGTGGTGTTGTAACTAAAACGAATGGGTGGCCAGATCATCCAGCCGTTTGCCTCGATTTCATCGGCAATAAACGAATCGCGATAGTCCGCTTCGGTGGGCAGAAACCCGCCGAACGTTTCCTCGGGCACACTTTCCACGATCGGAAAGTAAACATCCCCTTTGTAATAGGCAACCAGCGGTACGTCATTCGCAATCACCTCGGCGATGAGCGAGAGCCCGAAGAGGGCCAGGAATATCCACAGGGACCAAAAACCACGACGGTTATTGCGGAAGTTGCGAAGCCGCCTTTGCTGGATAGGAGAGAGCGTTACCATGCCTACGACCCCTCTCGGCTTTCGAAATCAATGCGGGGGTCCACCAGAACGTATGTGATATCGCTGATCAGTTTCAGTACCAATCCCATAAGCGTAAAGATATAGAGGGTGCCGAATATCACCGGATAATCCCGATTCAAGGCCGCCTCAAAGCCCAGTAGTCCAAGGCCATCCAGGGAGAAAATCACTTCAATCAGCAACGAGCCAGTGAAGAATAACGACACAAGCACGCCGGGAAGGCTGGCAATGACAATCAGCATGGCGTTGCGGAACACATGCCCGTAAAGCACCTGTTTCTCTTCCAGACCCTTGGCTCTGGCGGTCACCACATACTGCTTGCTGATCTCATCAAGGAAGGAATTCTTGGTCAGCAGGGTGAGGGTGGCGAAGCCGCCGATGACATTGGCCGTGACAGGCAACGCCAGGTGCCAGAAATAATCACCGATTTTCTGGTACCAGTTGAGTTCATCGAAGTTGGACGAGGTCAGCCCCCGTAGCGGAAACCAGTCCAGATAACTGCCCCCAGCGAACAGGACAATCAACAGTATCGCAAACAGGAAGCCTGGTATGGCGTAGCCCACCACGATGGCGGAACTGCTCCAGACATCGAATCGCGATCCGTCGGTGACGGCCTTGCGGATACCGAGGGGGATCGAGATCAGGTAGATAATCAGGGTAGACCACAATCCCAGGGAGATGGACACCGGCATTTTGTCCAGAATCAATTCGATCACCGAGCGGTCCCGAAAAAAGGACTCGCCAAAATCAAAGGTGGCATAATCGCCGAGCATTTTCAGGAATCGCTCATGGGCCGGCTTGTCGAAGCCGTACATAACCTCTATCTCTTTGAGAAGCTCGTCCGGCAGGCCTCGGGAACCGCGGCTGTCGCCACTTGATGAAGTAACCTCGCCACCGGAACCGCCGCCGCTGGCCCTGGCGAGGGCACCGCCACCGTGCCCTTCCGTTTCGGCAATCAACTGCTCAACGGGACCGCCAGGGGCGGCCTGAACAATCACGAAGTTGAGCAGCATGATCCCGAGTAACGTGGGGATAATCAGCGCCAGGCGCCTGAGGATATAACTGCCCATTCAGCGGAACTCCGTCAAGGTTGTGTCAGAGATCTGCGTCATTGGTCAGTGCTTTCTACCCACCAGTTGTTAACGTCCACACCGTTTTTGGGAACCGTCTCCGGCCGCTGCAGGAACGACCAGTAGGCGATCCGATCCTTGGGCAGGTACCAGTTTGGCACCACGTAGTGTCCGTGCAGCAGAACCCGGTCCAGCGCACGCGTACGTTGAACAAGCTCCTCCCGGGTAGGCGCCTGGATCACCAGGTTGACCAATTCATCAACCACCGGGCTGTTGACCCCCATATAGTTGCGCGAGCCCTTCACATCGACATTGGAGGAATGCCAGTATTCACGCTGCTCGTTGCCGGGGGAGTCGGACTGGCCGATGCCCTGGACCGTCATGTCGTAGTCGAACTCGCGAAGGCGCTGTATGTACTGGTTGGTATCCACCAGACGCACGGACACATCGATGCCCAGCCTCTCGAGGTTGTTCTTGAAGGGCAGCACCACCCGTTCGAAGGTTTTCTGAAAGAGCAGGATCTCGAACGCCAGGGGGGCCCCGGTTTCCCGATTCACCATGGTGCCATCCCTGACCTCGTAACCAGCCTCTCGTAATAACGTCAGCGCTTTACGGAGATTGTCGCGGAGCCCACCTTTACCCGCCGTGGAAGGCGGCTGATACGCTTCATTGAAAACGTCGTCGGGCAATTGATCGCGATAGGGTTCGAGGATCTCCAGTTCGCGTCCTTCGGGCAGGCCGGACGACGCCAGTTCGCTGTTCTCGAAGTAGCTTGAGGTGCGGGTGTATTGCCCGAAGAAAAGGTTTTTGTTGGCCCATTCAAAGTCGAACGCGTAAGCCAGCGCCTCCCTTACACCAGGGTCACTGAAAACCTGGCGGCGGGTGTTCATTGCGAAGGCCTGCATGCCGGCGGGACGGCCATGCTCGACGGCCTCGGTTTTCACCTTGCCGGAGTCGAACTGGGTGCCGGTGTAGGCCGTGGCCCAGTTCTTGGCCGAGGATTCTACTCGAAAATCGAAATTACCGGCACGGAAGGATTCAAGGGCGACGGTGTCGTCTTTGTAGTAGTCATAGTGTATTTCATCGAAATTAAACCGTCCCTTGCGTACTCCGATGTTCCTGGCCCAGTAATCCTCCACCCGTTTGAAGGTGATGGAGCGACCCGCCTCGAAGTCGCCAATGCGATACGGACCGCTGCCAACGGGCGGTGTCAGACCGTTGTCGCCAAATTCGCGATCTTTCCAGTAATGGCTTGGAAGCACGGGCAGTTGGCCGAGAATCAGTGGCAGTTCGCGGTTGTTGGTGTCACCAAACTCGAAGCGGATAGTTTGGTCGTCTTCGATGATTACCTCGGACACGTCTGCATAATAGTTGCGATAGAAAGGGTGGCCTTCGGTGGTCAGGACATCGAACGAGAACTTCACGTCCTTCGCGGTAATGGGTTCACCATCCTGGAACCGGGCTTCATCACGGAGATGAAAGGTAACGTAACTGCGGTCTTCCGGGGTTTCAATGGACTCGGCAATCAGGCCATACGCGGAAAAAGGTTCGTCCGCCGACGGTTCCATCAGCGTATCGTATAGGTATGTGTTAATGCCCGCCGCGGCTACACCGCGAATAACGAAAGGGTTAAAGGTGTCGAATCCATTGGCCACCACGGCCATTCGAAGGACGCCGCCCTTGGGTGCCCCGGGGTTAACGTAGTCAAAGTGTGGGAAACCTTCGGCGTATTGGGTGTCGCCGTGCATGGCAATGCCGTGTCTCGCCTCCGGCTCGGCTGAAGCAGATTGCCATGGAAGGAGAGCCATGGCGGTAACGGTAAAAACACTAATGAGGGATGAGGCTTTCCGTGTTCTTGTCATAGATCTCGCACGTTTCCGGTTCAGACTCAGGGGCTGTTTCTTATGTCGACATAGAGTACCAGACTTTGCCCGGGCTGAAGATAACGGGAGGTGTTGAGGTCGTTCCAGCTTGCGATGTCTCTCACATTAACTGCAAAGCGGCTGGCGATGGTTGACAGGGAATCGCCTTTGCGGACCTGATAGCCCACTTTGCGCACCATGCCTTTGCCACGATTGTTGCTGGCCAGCATGGCAGGCTGCTTGGATTTCGACCAGATGACCAGTTTCTTGCCGGGCATCAGCGGGTCACCGGGGGCCATGCCGTTCCAGGACGCCAGCTGACGGACGGACACCCGGTGTTCGCGGGCGATATCCCAGAAGGTGTCCCCGGAGCGGACCTTGTAGTCAACCCGAGTACCGTTGCTGTTCTTGCCGCTCCGCTCCTGTTTCCTGGCGAGTCGTTCACTGGCACTCAGGGAATAAGTGCCCGCCTGTTCGGCAGCGGAGGGAATCATCAGCCGTTGGCCGATGCGGATGATGTGACTGTCGAGGTTGTTGACCTGTTGTATCACCGACGGCGTGGTGGAATAGCGTCTGGCAATGGTGCTCAGCGTATCGCCGGATTTCACCTTGTAGTTCCGCCAGGAAACGCGTTTCGCCGGATCCATACCCTTGAGGGCCGTGGCGAAGTTTTCAGCGTGCTCACGGGGGATTAGCAGTCGGTGGGGGCCATCCGGTGACGTCGCCCAGCGATTGTATGAGGGGTTGAGCAGGTAAATCTCGTCGATATCGACACCAGCCAGTTCCGCTGCCTGTGCCAGATCGAGCTGTGAACCGGTGTCCACTACTTCAAAGTAGGGCTCGTCGTCCAGCTGAGGCAGCTCAATGCCATAAGCCTGTGGATCATCGAAGATCTTCGCCAGGGCGATCAGTTTGGGTACGTAATGGCGGGTCTCCCGAGGCAGGTCGAGGGACCAGTAATCCGTTGGCTCATTACGCTTACGGTTGCGGCGCATGGCGCTGGAAACCGTGCCGCCACCGCTGTTATAGGCCGCAAGCGCCAGCATGTAGTCGCCATCGAATCGCGTTGCCAGTCGATCAAGGTAGGTCAACGCCGCATCGGTGGCGGCAACGATATCGCGGCGATCATCATGCCACCAGCTTTGGGTCAGACCAAAATACTTGCCTGTTGAGGGAATGAATTGCCACAGGCCAGCAGCACGACCGTGAGAGTAGGCAAACGGATCAAAGGCACTCTCCACCACTGGCAGCAGAGCCAGTTCCGTGGGTAGTCCGCGTTTTTCGGCTTCGGACAGAATATAGTGCAAGTAGCGGCTGCCACGATCAACGACTCGATCAATGTACCGTGGATGCTTTTTGTACCAGTTCAATTGCGCCTGGACCCTGGGCTCGCTGGCGTCATGATCCAGCTTAAATCCTGCCCGCAGGCGGTGCCACAGGTCGGGAGTAGCATCATTCTCTTCCGCGATCTTCTGGTCGGGCTCGTCCAGCTTTTCTCTGGCGTCTTCCGCGGTTTTCTTGAGCGTTGGGTCGATGGCGTCGTCGAGCTTTGTTCGGGACGCGCGGCCCGTTGGGTCGTCATCAGGTGAGGACTCTATCGCCTCTTTTAGCTCGTCGTCACCGGCCGCCACGGTCAGTTTTTCCGAGGCGAGTACGTCACTTGATGAAGACTCTGTAAAAGGATCAAGAGCGCTGCAGCCACTGGCAAGTGCGCCAAGGAGAAACAGGGTGGAGAATCGCGAGACCGTCATATGACTACTTCCGGTGGCTGGTCGAAGCCGGGATGGACTGTATGAAAACCCGGCATATTTAATGAGTTATGACACAAAAGTTACACGGATTCTATTGGAACGCTTTTCAGAGGGTCAACAAGACTCGCGTTACGTCATTGATAGAAATTGTTACCTACCTCTAGCGCGTTTCCTTTAAAACGTATCCTTGCCGTGCCTTGTTGCTGCGAACACGTCGTTGTCCGATTCAACGGCCAGGCCCGCTTTCTGTGCATATTGGTGCGCGGCGGCGACTACTGCCTCATCGTCCCAGCGCAGGAATGGGTTCAGTCGTTTCTCTTCACCGAGGATGGATGGAACGGTGGGCATGCCATCGTCCCGACGTTTCTGGCAGCGGGCCTCGAATTCCGTGAGCAGCTCGTCGTCCGGTAGCCAGTGACGAGCGAATTTGAGGTTGGCCAGAGTGTATTCATGAGCACAGTACACGGCCGTGTCGTCTGGCAGGCCCCGCAGGCTTTCCAGTGAGCGTTTCATTTGCTCCGGAGACCCTTCGAACAGGCGCCCGCAACCGCATACAAACAGGGTGTCGCCACAAAACAGGACCGGACGGTCGTTGACACGCACGTCGGTGTAATAGGCAATATGGTCAAGTGTGTGCCCGGGTACACCGAGCACATCGAATGTGAGCTGTTGCCAGACCACCTCATCGCCGGGGTGTATTTCGCTGGTGGCGCCCTTGAAGGGAGAATTCGCCGGGCCGATGATCCTGCATTCGGATACTGTTCCGGCAAGTTTGCTCACGCCGCCCACGTGATCGGGGTGGTGGTGGGTCACCAGGATGGTGTCCAGTTGCAGTCCGTTGTCTGCCAGGAATTCGATGACCGGCTCCGCCTGCCCGGGGTCCACGATCAATGCCTTGCGGTCCTCACTGTTGGACAGGCACCAGATGTAGTTGTCATTGAAGGCTGGAATAGCGTTAATGGTCAGCATAGGCTCCACATGTGCGATACGAGTGTGACTGTTATCATAGTGTATTAATCCCGGTGTCCCAACACCGGAGAAACAAGCCAGGGGAACGCAGCAATGAGCCCAGCAGGTGACGTTGACTATTCCGCCCGACATGGCAGCTTCGAGAGCTGGTTCCAGACGCCCCTGGGCCGTTCGCTATTGGCCGATCAGCGTGCATGCGTTGAACACCATGTTCGCGCCCTGTCCGGAGCGAGGCAGTTGCAGGTTGCAGTCAGCCATCGCCTGCCACTGGCCAGCGGAACTGATTTTGCCCAACGTGTTCTGACGACGCCGAACTGGCAGTCCTCCATTCCTGACGGTGTGGCGGTCTGCGATGCCGACGAGTTGCCCTTTCCCGGTGACTCCATGGACCTGGTGATTCTCCACCACACGGCGGATTTTTCGCCGCATCCCCACCAGGCTTTGCGAGAGGCTTCCAGGGTGCTTAGGGGGGAGGGCATGATGGTGTTGATCGGGTTTAACCCGTTTAGCCTTTGGGGCGTGAGGAAACTGGTTTCCAGGCACCATGAAGGCCCCTGGGGTGGTCGTTTTCTGATGAAGGGGCGCATGGAGGACTGGCTCCGGCTGTTGGATTTTTCTGTGGAGTCCTCGGGCTCCTCGTTTTTCCAGGTTCCGCTTCAGCGGTCGGTTCTCGCAGAGCGCAGGGGCCTGATGGAAAGGTTGTGTGGCAACCGTTTCCTGCCGGTGGGGGCTTATTACTGTATCCTTGCCAAAAAGCGCGTTTACTCCAGGCTACATCGGAGACCGGCCTGGCAGGGGCAGAAAGTCATTGCCCTGCCAGGAAGGGGCGCAGTGGGAGCTTCCCGTGACTACCCGGCGCGCTCCGAAAACGGTCGGTGCGCCATACTGAAACACAAGCATGTCGAGGAGTATTGATGGCCGGTAAGGTTGTTCTCTATACCGATGGGGCCTGCAAGGGCAACCCTGGGCCTGGAGGCTGGGGCGTTGTCCTGAGGTACGGCGACGCCAACAAGATGTTGCACGGTGGCGAAGCGAATACCACCAATAATCGCATGGAGTTGATGGCTGCGATACAGGGTTTGAAAGCGCTCAGGCGCGCCTGCAACGTGGAGCTTTATACCGATTCCCAATATGTCCGTAAGGGCATCACCGAATGGATGGCGGGCTGGAAGCGAAACGGTTGGAAAACATCCGCAAAAAAGCCGGTCAAGAATGAAGACCTCTGGCGGGAGCTGGACAATGAGGTGGCCCGCCACAAGGTCAATTGGCACTGGGTGAAGGGGCACTCGGGCAATCCTGACAACGAGCTGGCAGACGAGCTGGCCAATCGCGGTGTGGAAGAACTGGCGAACGCCGGATAACAACGGCGTGACCAATGGGGTAACCATAGGAAAACCATGAGACAGATTGTACTGGATACGGAAACCACCGGTATTGACCCGACGGAAGGTCACCGGATTATCGAAATTGGCTGCGTTGAGCTGATGGAGCGTCAGATTACCGGTCGGCACTATCACGTCTACATTAACCCGGAGCGGGAAGTGGAGGCGGAAGCCATAACGGTTCATGGCATCACCAACGAGTTCCTGGCGGACAAGCCAAAATTCGCCGAAATAGCCGACGAGTTCTTTGAGTTCATCAAAGGGGCCGAACTGGTTATTCACAACGCGGCGTTCGATATTGGATTCATGGATTCCGAATTCGCCCGCCTGAAGCCTGTTCGCAGGACGACTGAACATTGCGGCGTGGTGGACTCCCTTGCCATTGCCCGCAAGAAACATCCCGGCCAGAAGAATAATCTGGACGCCTTATGCAAGCGATACGGGATCGATAACAGTAATCGCGAGCTGCACGGCGCATTACTGGATGCGGAAATTCTTGCTGACGTCTATCTTTTGCTGACCGGCGGGCAGACAGCGCTCTCCCTGGATGCTGGCGGTGACGATGCTGGCGGTGAGGGCGGTATCCGTCGCCTGACGGATGATCGCAATCCATTGCCGGTACCCAGGGCCAGCGACGATGAGCGAGCCGCCCACGACGAATTCATGGCATTGCTGGCAAAGCAGGCCGGTACAACCGTATGGGATAAGCTTACAGCTGAAGAATAAGCCGAGCTAAGCAGAATGTTCTTTTGGCAGTGCGAACTGTGTGTCGCGCTGTACGTTTTGTTACATTCCTGCTTTCTTGAGCTACTTGAGTTTTGTGTTATAAGTAATGATAAGTTCGCGAGTTTTCGCGAACTTTTTTGTTTTAGCCGGGAAGGGTAAATCTGGCTCATAAAGTGATTCTTCAAACAACCGACAGGATCACATTCCAAGAACAGGGCGCGGTAGTTTCCGCATACATTACAGGAAGCGTTTATGGTTCAATCGTCTCTGGCGACGAAATCACAGTCATTTGATCTGGTCAAAAGTGAGATTGAGCAGACCATCAAACAGGCAGAGTCCAGCCTTGAACGCTTTCAGGAAAACCGTGAAAGCGGTGAGGATCTGCAGAACTGTGTGGATTTTCTGAATCAGCTCCGCGGTATTTTCATTCTTGTCGAACTGCGTGCCGGCACCCTCCTGTGCCAGGAAGCCGTCAGTATGGCCAATGATGTTCCCGTTGGCGCCAACGACGACAAGAATATCCTTCTGACGACCCTCAACAGCGCGCTGTTCATTCTGCGCCGTTACGTTGAATATTATCATCAGCAGCGAGCGGATCATCCGGAGTTGTTGCTGCCGGTTATCAATGATCTGCGCGAAGCCCGTAAGGAAAAACCTTACCCGGAATCCTGTTTCTTTGATGTGGACGTCAAGGAGCGGCCGGATTTCTGCTCGGGGCTTTCCCTCCAGGCGTTTGATGGTAACGAGGCGGACTACGAAATATTGGCCCGCCGTATGCGGCTGACATTCCAGGTTGCACTGCTGGGTGTGCTTCGCGAAAAGAGCGATGTGGTCAGCAAGAAACTTTTTGGCCGGGCAGCGCGTGGATTTGCTCGGCTTTGCCAGGGGCAGCCCATGGGGCAGATGTGGTGTCTGGTTGCCATTGTGGCGGATACCATGCTTGATCGTGTCATGGGGTTCAGCAAAGCCCGCAAGCGCATGTTCATGCGTATCGAGAAATATTCCCGTGAAGTCGTGTACGTCGGCAAGGTGGCCACGGCAAAGGATGCGCCGGATTCTCTCATTCGTGATCTGGTGTACCTGCTCTATAGAAGTGGATCGGCAAATCCCGAGGTAACCTCCGTGCTGTCAGCTTATCGACTGACGCCCGCGGAATTCCCGGACTCCATGCTTGATGCCCATGCCCGTCGTCTTTATGGCCCGGGCACCGATGTTCTCAAATCGTTGTCGACGGCGTTGCAGGACGAACTGAATCAGCTCAAGGACAAGCTGGACATTGTTGAGCGCGGCATTGAGCCGGACCTGGCGGAGTTGTCCTCCATTGCAGATGCGCTTGAGCGCCTTGCCAATACACTGGTGATGCTGGATCTCAACCAGCTGGGAACCATGGCCCGGGGTGAGGCCGTGAAGTTGCGGACCTGGGAGGAAGAGAATCGCCTGCCAGCGGACGATGAGCTCTACAAGCTGGCCGATTCCGTATTGGGGATCGAGGACGCTGTGATGCAAATCGTGGTTCGTGGCATCACCTCGGAAACCGACGCTCTTGCTGGTGGGCAGCGTACCCGTGAAGAATCTCTTTACCTTCAGGAAGCCACCTACGTGGTGGCCGACGAAGCGAAAAGTGCGCTGACCCTCGCAAAACGTGCCATAACGGCGTTCATCGAGTCCGACTACGACAAGCTCCATCTCGCCAACCTGCCTGCTACGTTGCACAGTATCTGGGGTGGGCTGCACATGCTGGACGATCCCGGTGCGGCTTCGGTGTTGGAGCGCGTGGCGGCGTCCATTCAGGAACGATTGCTGGATGCCAGGGAAGCGCCTCAGGCTCAGGTGTTGGAAGCACTGGCGGACGCACTAACGTCCCTTGAGTACTACATAGAGAGTGTTGGCAGGCGCGAAGATCGCAATGCTGACCTGTTGAAACTGGCGGAATCCTCATTGGAGGACGTGGGGCTTTAGCCCTGTTGCGTTATTCAATGGCCAAAAAAACCTGCCGTATGGGCAGGTTTTTTTATGGCGTTCAAAGAGCGATCAGCCCATCGATCAGCCCATGTTGAACAGCTCGCCCAGCTTGGTTGCCAGCATCATGTCGCCTTCAGCGCGCAGCTGACCGGCCATAAAGGCTTGCATGCCATCGGTTTCGCCGGAAACGATGCCCTGCAGGGTTTCGGAGTTCATGATCAGGGTGACGGAAGGATCGTCATGGGCGCCTTCAGCCATCTTGCAGGTGCCATCCTTGATAACCAGGTGATAGGTCTTGTCGTCCTCGATGTCGAACTGGAATACCAGATCCAGGCCTTCAGCTGCGTCCGCGTTAAAATTCTGTTCGAGTTTCTCGAATATCTGAGCTACAGACATTATTTTACCCTTATTGATGGTTGTCGTGGCGTATTGACGGCTTCTGGTTCCTGGCCTTTCGCCTGCGTGGAAGCCCGGGTGAGCCGACGTAGCCATTCGACTTTAGGGTTAGACATTACTGGTGTCAAGCTCGATCGAACGCTTGTTTTAATTTGTTATTGGTTCTATGGCTTGTACCTCAGGGCACCTCGGTTACAATCGAGCGCTCAAGAATAATCCTGGAGAAGCAACTTGGAATTTCTGACAGAGTTCGGTTTGTTTATTGCGAAAACGGTCACCCTCGTGGTGGCGCTTCTGGTCATTGTTTCAGTGGTTTTATCCGCTGCCCACAAAGACAAGGACGATCAGGGGAGTGACGGTGAGCTGCGGGTTCGCAAACTCAACGAGAAATACCGCAAGCTGAGGGAGTCACTTCAGGCCAAACTGCGCAGTGATTCGGAGCGCAAGGCTTTTGAGAAAGCCCGTAAAAAGGAAGACAAGGCCAAACAGAAAGCCGAGAAGGCCAAGCGCAAATCCGGCGATGCTGAGGAAAAACCCCGTCCCAAGGTGTACGTGCTGGACTTTGAGGGTGATATCAAAGCCAGCGATACGGACTCTTTGCGCCGCTCGATCACAGCGGTGCTCAGCGTTGCGGAGCCCGAAACCGATGAAGTGGTGATACGTCTCGAAAGTGGCGGCGGCCTGGTTCACTCTTACGGACTCGCGGCTGCCCAGTTAGACCGTATTCGCGCCAAGGGTATCCGGCTTACGGCCTGCGTGGATAAGGTCGCCGCCAGCGGTGGTTACATGATGGCGTGCGTGGCTGACCGGATTGTCGCGTCGCCATTTGCGATTCTCGGGTCCATTGGTGTTGTTGCCCAGCTGCCCAACTTCCATCGTTTCCTCAAGAAAAACGACGTCGACTTCGAAATTCTGACCGCTGGTGAGCATAAGCGCACCATGACCGTATTCGGCGAGAACACGGATAAAGGCAGGGCCAAATTCCTTGAAGACCTTGAGGATACCCACGTGTTGTTCAAAGAGTACGTGGGTGAACGCCGTCCGGAACTGGATATTGCCGCCGTTGCAAACGGCGATATCTGGTTTGGCCGACGCGCCCTGGAGGTCAAACTGGTGGACGAGATCAAGACCTCCGACGAATATCTCATTGAAGCCTGTGACAATGCAGACGTAATCTCGGTAGGTTTCCAGCGCAAACGCACGTTGCCGGAAAAGCTTGGCCTGGCCACCAGCGCGGCACTTGAACACACCGTATGGCGGGTACTGGGCGCATTCCGCAACCAGAAAATCCAGTAAACCTACAGTAACGGGAACAGAGTCATGACAAACGACACCGAATTCAAGGCATGGCGCGTTCAGGAGCAGGACGGCGAATACGAGGGCTCTGAGCAGACGCTGCACGTATCCGATCTGCCCGAAAACGACGTCCTGATCAAAGTCAGTCATTCGTCCCTGAACTACAAGGATGCCTTGTCGGCCTCCGGCAACAAGGGCGTTACACGTAACTTCCCCCACACTCCTGGCATCGATGCTGCCGGGGAAGTGGTAGAAGCCTCCTCTGGCTCCTTTTCAGCCGGCGACCAGGTACTGGTAACCGGCTACGACCTGGGCATGAACACCGACGGCGGCTTCGGCGAATACATCCGGGTACCGGCCGAGTGGTGTGTGGCAATGCCCAAGGGTTGGAGCGCCCGCACCGCCATGATATACGGCACGGCCGGCCTTACGGCGGGTCTGTGTGTACAAAAGCTATTGACCATGGGTGCCAGGCCAGAGCAGGGCAAAGTCGCCGTCAGTGGTGCCAGTGGCGCTGTCGGCAGCGTAGCGGTTGAGCTGCTTGCGAGCCTCGGATTCGAAGTCGTGGCCATCAGTGGCAAACAAGATCATGCCGACGCACTCAAAAACCTTGGTGCCACGGAAGTGCTGGGGCGCGATGCTCTGGCAGCCGAAAAGAAGCCAATGCTGAAACCCGCCTATGCCAACGCCGTGGATACCGTTGGCGGTGGCCCACTGGCGGAATTGCTGAAGCAGATCCACCCAGGCGGCTCCGTCTCCTGCTGTGGTCTGGTCGCCGGGCCACAACTGGAAACCACCGTTCTGCCGTTTATCCTGCGGGGCAACAACCTGCTGGGCGTGGATTCGGTTGAAATTCCGCTGGCGGACAAACAGTCAGTCTGGGACAAATTTGCCGGTGACTGGGCGTGCAGGAAAACCGAAGCGTCTGCCCGCGATATCGGGCGTGGTGAACTCGATGGAGCCTTGAAGGCATTTCTGAAAGGGGAGTCATCAGGGAAAATCGTTCTGGATCACTCCAAGTAGGCGACTGCGAGGTTGATATAGAAGAGAAGGGGCTTACTTTCCAAAACTGTGCGGAGCCAGGGATGGCGGAGCCCAAGCGTCACATGGATGTGCCGCAAGGAGCGTGTTTTGGAAAGTAAGCCCCTTCTTTTCGTACTCCTGAAGCGAATGCCTCAGGTCAGGAAGCCCGACGACGAAACAACGGCTCATCCGTATCCGTTGCCGCCTGATACCCCTGGGTAAAGAAGTTCAGGCAACGAGCTGCCTTGTTGATATCCTTGTCGGCGCGCAGTACGTACGTGTCAAAACCGCACCGCTTCATAAACTGCAACTGATCAAGAAGCACATCACCGACCGCACGAAGTTCGTTCCGGTAGCTCAGGCGCTCCCGAAGCAGCCGCGCGATACTGTAACCGCGGCCATCGCTGAACTTCGGAAAGTTCACCGCAATCACCGGCAGCTCATTGACCACGCCAGCCAGAATCTCCGGCTCATCATGGCTGTCGAGCCACACACCGATATCATCACGGTCTTCAAAGTGCTCCTTGCCCGCCAACCAAAGATCGGCCGGAATCAGGGCAGGTTGCTCGGGAATATCCAGGGATTCCCCGTCTGCTGGCCTTGGCACAACAACCCAATCGTCCTGACGGATACTTCCGTCACTGGTGATCACATCAGGCATAAACCCGCTCCTTGAATGGCTCGATGCCAATACGGCGATAAGTATCCAGGAAAGGCTCTTCCTCGGTCCGGTTATCGACGTACACATTAATGATTTTCTGCATCACTTCCGGCATATCTTCCCGGGCAAAAGAGGGCCCGAGAATCTTGCCAATCGCGGCATCGTGATGGGAGGAGCCGCCCAGGCTGATCTGGTAAAACTCCTGGCCCTTCTTGTCGACGCCAAGGACGCCGATGTTGCCCACGTGGTGGTGACCACAGGCGTTCATGCAGCCGGAAATGTTCAAATCAATGTTGCCGATGTCATACAGGTAGTCCATATCATCGAACTGGCGCTGAATGGACTCCGCCACGGGAATAGACTTCGCATTCGCCAGGGCGCAGTAATCGCCACCGGGGCAGCAGATAACATCGGTCAGCGTATTCAGGTTGGCAGTGGCAAAGCCCATCGGTGTGATCGCTTGCCACAGTTCAAACAGTTGGTCTTTCCGGACATCCGCCAGAACCACGTTCTGCTGGTGCGTCACCCGTACTTCACCAAAGCTGTACTGGTCCGCCAGGTCAGCAATCTGTTCAAGCTGGCGATCACTGACATCGCCCGGCGGTGTGCCGGTTTTCTTCATGGTCAGTGTCACAATGGCGTAGCCAGGGTTCTTGTGGGTATCCACGTTGTGGCTGATCCACTGATCAAACTCGCGGTTCTCGAATCGTTGGGTCGCCAAAGCGTCCTTCACATCCGGAACCTGCTGGTAGTCCGGCTCGGTGAAATACCCTTTGAACTGCTCAATGGCTTCCTGGGTCAGGCGGGTGGGGGAGTCCTTGATGTGGGACCATTCGTCTTCCACCTTCGCCGCAAAGCCTTCGGGTGTCAGCGCCTTCACCAGAATCTTGATGCGGGCCTTGAATTTGTTGTCCCGGCGACCGTAACGGTTGTAAACACGCAGCACGGCTTCAAGATATGTGAGCAGGTCCAGCTCCGGCAGGAAGTCACGGATCACCGGGCCTACCATCGGCGTACGTCCAAGACCGCCGCCCACGTGAACACGGAAGCCGAGTTCACCCTGATCATTGCGCACCATCTGCAGGCCGATATCATGCACCTGGATAGCCGCGCGGTCGGACTGTTCGGAGGCGTTGACGGCCACCTTGAATTTACGCGGCAGAAAAGCGAATTCCGGGTGGAAGGTAGACCACTGGCGGATGATTTCGCAGTAGGGGCGCGGGTCGGTAATCTCGTCCGCCTGCACACCGGAAAACTGATCCGTGGTGGTGTTGCGAATGCAGTTGCCGCTGGTCTGGTTGGCGTGCATTTCCACTTCCGCCAGCTCGGCCAGGATATCCGGTACATCTTCGATTTCCGGCCAGTTGAGCTGAACGTTCTGGCGGGTTGTAAAGTGCGCGTAACCTTTGTCATAGTCACGGGTTATGCGCGCCAGGCGGCGAAGCTGGACAGAACGGAGCATTCCGTACGGAACCGCGATGCGCAGCATCGGGGCAAGACGCTGTACATACAATCCGTTCTGAAGTCGCAGTGGAAGAAACTCGTCTTCGCTCAGCTCGCCAGCCAGTGCTCTCTCAGTCTGGTCACGGAATTGTGCAACGCGCTCGGCAGCCATCTGCCGGTCGTGTTCGTCATAAACATACATAGTGGAACGTCCTGCTGAAACGCTGGAAATACGGCTTTAGTGCCATTTCTTGGGTTGGAGAATATCACCGTGTCATTATTCTTAAAATGATTATTTCCAAATATGTTTATCGACTAAGGTGATATAGAAAACCAGATATTGCTGGACTGATTACAATTTCCCGCCTAGATTTAAAGAGGCGTGTGCGACAAAACAGATAATAACGACATAGCGAGGAAAGAGTATGAAGAAGACCGCGAGAACCGACAGTCAGGCCGACGCCGTTGCCGCCGTTTTACTGGTAATGCTGGTCGTTGCCTTCGCCGTAGTCTGGGTATCCGGGCAGTAATCGCTACTGGCCGGCAAGCACCAGCTTGACGACCACCACGAGGGTAACAACGAAGCCGACCGTAAACAGGATTCCGGCAATGATGTACGGCCAGGGACTGTGGCTTGAGAAATCCTCCTCACGGCGCTTGTCGGACTGAACGCCGAGTGCGCCGGCAAGGATGCTCTGCATCACCTTGAGAACCCCCGGTCCTGCCTTCACTTTCTTTGCCGATTTGGCAGGGTCGGCAGGCTTGTCGGGTGATTGCTCGTTTTCGTGTTTATCCGTCATGCTTGGCTTCCGCTGGTGTGTGAAGGCGGACCCCGGCGGTGGTTATTCCGCCGGGTCGTACGCAAGGCTGGGCGCCAGCCATCGCTCTGCTTCGGCCTTGGATATTCCCTTTCGTGTTGCGTAGTCTTCAACCTGATCCACGCCAATCTTACCCACCGCAAAATACTTTGATTCGGGATGGGAGAAGTACCATCCGGAAACCGCCGCAGTCGGGAACATGGCAAAGTGCTCGGTCAGTTCCAGTCCAGCGTTTGCCGGTGCGTCGAGCAGGTCGAACAGGGTGGCCTTCTCCGTGTGGTCCGGGCAGGCGGGGTAGCCGGGCGCTGGCCGGATGCCCCGGTACCGTTCACGGATCAGGTCGTCATTTCTGAGTGCCTCGTCTTCGGCATAACCCCAGAATTCCTTACGTACCCGTTCGTGCAGGTGCTCGGCAAAGGCTTCCGCAAGACGGTCCGCCAGGGCCTTGACCATGATGGCGTTGTAATCGTCGTTGCGATCCTTGAATTCCAGTGAAAACTCTTCCGCGCCGATGCCAGTGGTTACAGCAAAGCCGCCCACGTAATCCACGGGGCCGTCACCTTCCGGTGCTACAAAATCCGACAACGTCATCATTGGCTTGCCCGGAGCCTTGTCATCCTGCTGGCGCAGGTGGTGCAGGGTGGTGAGTTCCTTTTCCCGGGTTTCGTCGGTGTAGAGCACAATATCGTCGCCGCGACGGTTGGCAGGCCAGAAGCCGATCGCCGCCTTGGCGGAAACGCGTTTCTCGTCGATCATCTGCTGAAGGATTTTTTGACCGTCCTCAAACAACGTTCTGGCCGCTTCACCGCGTTTTGGATCATCGAAAATGGCGGGGTACTTGCCGGACATATCCCAGGAAATAAAGAAGGGCGTCCAGTCGATGTAGTCCACCAGTTTCTTCAGATCATAGGTTTCAAAGGACCGCACACCGGTGAAAGCTGGCTTCGGCGGCTGGTAGTCGTCGAACTGGATTTCCGGGGCTCGGGCCCGGGCTTCCTTCAATGAGACCAGCTTGGTACGTTCCCCGCGGTTTTTACGGCGTTCCCGAATTTCGTCGTACTCCGTGCGTGCACCGTCCACCAATGCGGGTTTGGCGGTCTTGCTCAGTAGCTGGGAGGCCACGTTCACGCAGCGCGAGGCATCGGATACATACAGAGCGATGTCGTTTTTGTACTGGGGTTCGATCTTTACCGCAGTGTGAGCCTTGGAAGTGGTGGCACCACCGATCATCAGCGGGATGTTGAAGTCCAGCCGCTGCATTTCCTTGGCAACGTGGACCATTTCATCCAGCGACGGCGTGATCAGGCCACTGAGGCCGATAATGTCGACGTTTTCCTTCTTTGCCACGTCAAGGATCTTGTCGCAGGGCACCATCACGCCGAGGTCGATGACTTCATAGTTGTTGCACTGCAACACCACACCCACGATGTTCTTGCCGATATCGTGTACGTCCCCTTTGACCGTCGCCATCAGGATTTTGCCCTTGGCTTGCTGATTGCCGGATTTCTCGGCCTCGATATAGGGAATCAGATGGGCCACCGCCTGCTTCATAACGCGGGCGCTTTTGACCACCTGGGGCAGGAACATCTTGCCGTCGCCAAACAGGTCGCCAACCACGTTCATGCCGTCCATCAGCGGGCCTTCAATAACCTCGATCGGGCGGGCGGCGCGCTGCCGGCAGGCTTCGGTGTCTTCAATGATGTAGTTGGTAATACCCTTGACCAGGGCATGCTCCACCCGCTTCTCAACCGGCCACTCGCGCCAGGCCAGGTCCTCTTCCTGGGTCTTGCCGCCCTTGCTGCGATAGCGCTCGGCAATTTCCAGCAAGCGGTCGGTGGCGTCGTCACGGCGATTGAGCACCACGTCTTCAACCAACTCTTTCAGTTCCGGATCGATCTCGTCGTAGATCACGAGCTGGCCGGGATTGACGATGCCCATGTTCATGCCGGCCTTGATGGCGTGGTACAGGAACACCGAGTGGATGGCTTCACGCACGGCATCGTTACCGCGGAACGAGAACGACACGTTGCTGACACCGCCGGAGATGGACGCATGGGGCAGGTTGTCGCGAATCCAGCGGCTGGCGTTGATGAAATCCACCGCGTAATTGTTGTGTTCCTCGATGCCGGTGGCGATGGCGAAAATGTTGGGGTCGAAAATGATATCGCCAGCGTTGAAGCCGATACCAACCAGCAAGTCGTAAGAGCGTTTACAGATTTCGGTTTTACGCTTGAAGGTGTCCGCCTGGCCGTCCTCATCGAACGCCATGACCACAACGGCAGCACCGTAGCGCATGCAGTCCCGGGCGCGCTTGAGGAATTCCTCCTCGCCTTCCTTCAGGCTGATGGAGTTCACCACCGCCTTGCCCTGAATGCAGCGCAGGCCGGCTTCGATGACTTCCCACTTAGAGGAATCGATCATGATCGGAACGCGGGAGATGTCGGGTTCCGAGGCGACCAGATTGAGGAACGTTACCATAACGTCCTTCGAATCCAGCATGCCCTCATCCATGTTGATGTCGATGATCTGGGCACCGTTTTCCACCTGATCGCGGGCGACGCTGAGGGCCTCTTCGTACTGCTCCTCTTTGATCAGCCGCAGGAATCGCTTGGAGCCCGTCACGTTTGTGCGCTCGCCCACGTTGATGAACAGGGTGTTCTCGTCACCCGTAAACGGTTCAAGGCCGGACAGCCGCAACGCGGGTTTCTGTTCAGGTATCTTTCGCGGCGGGTACTTGGAAACCGCTTCCGCGATGGCTTCGATATGGTCCGGGCGTGAGCCACAGCAACCACCGATGATGTTCAGAAACCCGTCACGGGCAAAGCCTTCAATAATCTCTGCCATTTCTTCCGGTGTCTGGTCATACTCGCCGAATTCGTTCGGCAGCCCCGCATTGGGGTGGGCGCTGACGTAGGTGGTTGACTTGTTCGCCAACTCCTCCACATAGGGGCGCAGGGCATCGGCACCGAGGGCGCAGTTCAGACCGACCGAAACAGGCCTGGCGTGAGATACGGAATTCCAGAATGCTTCGGTGGTCTGGCCAGACAGGGTACGGCCTGAAGCATCGGTAATAGTACCGGAAATCATGATTGGCAATTCAATACCGCTGTCGATGAAGTACTGCTGGGTGGCGTAGATCGCAGCCTTGGCGTTCAGTGTATCGAAAATGGTCTCGATCAGGATCAGGTCAGAGCCGCCTTGAACAAGGCCTTCCACCGCTTCGTAATAATTGTCGACCAGGGTCTGGAAATCGACGTTGCGATACCCTGGGTTGTTAACATCCGGTGAAATGGATGCAGTGCGGGATGTCGGGCCAACCGCACCGGCCACGAAACGCGGCTTCTCCGGGTTGCGGGCGGTGAATTGGTCCGCAATCTGGCGTGCCAGTTTTGCCGCTTCAACATTCAATTCCTTCGCAATCGATTCGAGACCATAGTCGGCCTGCGACAGCTGGGTGGAGTTGAAGGTGTTGGTTTCAATAATGTCAGCGCCGGCCTCAAGATAGTCCGCGTGTATATTGCGGAGCAGGGCGGGCTGGGTCAGGTTAAGCAGGTCATTATTGCCCTGGACCTCACGGTCATAATCGGCAAACCGGTCGCCACGGAACGCTGCCT
>OFKM01000002.1_pt1 | contig 214412 bp, 185 predicted proteins | sample 1540551 | NCBI WGS metagenome assembly OFKM01 (sample SAMEA104347420, study PRJEB22522) | marine metagenome | isolation source: sea ice | reverse complement strand
GCCAATGCCCAGGCCTGCACTGATGGTCAGGCCGATGGCAAACCGGCTTTCCGCGCCCGGGCCTACAGCAATCAACAGTGGAACCATGGCGAAGATCAGCGCCAGGGAGGTCATGACGATCGGGCGCAGACGGATGGCCGCCGCTTCCACGACTGCCTCGCGCTTGTTCAGGCCCTTGTCCACCTGCAGCTGGTTGGCGAACTCCACGATCAGTATCCCGTTCTTGGACACGACACCGATGAGGGTGATCAGGCCCACCTGCGTGTAGATGTTCATGGTGGCAAAGCCGAGCACAATGAAGGCCATGGCCCCAGCCACCGACATCGGTACTGAGACAAGGATGATGAACGGGTCGCGCCAGCTTTCGAACTGGGCTGCCAGCACCAGGTAGATCACCAGCAATGACAGGAAGAAGGTAACCACCAATGCGCTACCCTGATTCGCGAACTGACGCGATTCCCCGGTGTAGTCGAACGAGAAACCCTGCGGGAAACTGTCTGCGGCGGCATTCTCCATGAAGGCCATGGCATCGCCCACTGTCACGCCCGGCGTCACAACACCCTGCAGGGTCAATGAGTTCAACTGGTTGAACTGGGTGCGTTGTGACGGCTCCACGTCTTTCTGGAAGCTGATGACGCTTGATAGCGGAACCAGGCTGCCGCTGTCGGCACGAATGTAATAGTCATTGAGCGCCTGCTCGTCCAGGCGGAAATCCTGGTCGACCTGGGGAATGACCTGATAGGAGCGGCCCTGCATGTTGAAGCGGTTGATGTAGCCGCCGCCCAGCATGCTGGACATGGCACGGCCAACGTCCTGCATCGACAGCCCAAGATCCGCCACCCGGTCACGGTCGACGTTGATGCGGGTAACCGGGCGGTCAAAGTCGATGGATTTCTGCAGGAACATGAAGTTGCCGCTTTGCATGGCCTGCCCGAGCAGGTCATTGGCAACGTCATTCAGGCGCTCGTAGTCCTCGCCCGTGGTGATCACAAACTGGAATGGCAGGCCGCCACCGGAACCCGGAAGGGAAGGTCTGGGGAAAACGGCGGTCTGCAGTCCGGTGACGTTTTTCAGTTCCTGGTCAAGCTTTGGCTGAACCTCGAACTGGCTGATGTCACGCTCGGACCAGGGCTTCATCTTGAAGCCGCCGAACACGGCGTTGGGCCCGGTAATGCCGAGAATCATGAAATCCTCATGGTAGCCGGGTACCGTCGACATACGCTCCTGCACCTCATCGCCGTGTTCCTGGAGATAGTCGAGGGTGGACGTCTGGGGACCAAGCCCCTGATAGAACAGGATGCCCTGGTCTTCAGTGGGTGCCAGCTCGTTCTGGCTCATGGCCACCATGAAATAGATCGATCCCAGCACCACAATGGCGAAGAAAATCACCACGGACTTGGTATCCATCAATGACGCAAGAGCACGTTTGTACCCATTGGCCAGGCCGCCGAAGGAGCGCTCAACGACCTGCTCGAACCGCCCTGGATTGCCGTGGGGCTTGAGGATCTTGCCGGACAGCATCGGCGACAGGGTCAGTGCCACGATGCCGGAAATAACGACGGTGCCGGCCAGGGTAAATGCGAACTCGGTGAACAGTGAGCCAACCAGTCCGCCCATGAACCCGATTGGGGCATAGACCGCCACCAGGGTTGTGGTCATGGCGATGATCGGTGTTGCCATTTCGCGGGCACCGTTCAGGGCCGCGTTGAAGCGGGACTCGCCCTTTTCAATGTGGCGGTGGACATTTTCCACCATAATAATCGCGTCGTCCACGACAAGACCGATGGCGAGTACCATCGACAGTAGTGTCAGCAGGTTCAGTGAGAAGCCCATCATCAGCATGAAAAAGGCGCCGCCAACCAGAGACAGAGGCACCGCCACGGACGGAACCACGGCTGCTCTGACTGAGCCCAGGCAGATGAAGACCACCACCAGAACGATAACCAGCGCCTCCAGCAGTGTCTGGATAACCTCTTTAATCGAACTGTCGATAAAGTCGGACGCATCGTAGGCCAGGCGGACATTCATGCCGGAAGGCAGTTGGCGTTCAATCCCCGGAAGTTCATCTTTGACCAGCTTTGCAACCGTCAACGGGTTAGCGCCGGGTGACAGTTCAATGGCTACGTAGGTTGCTGGCTGGCCCTTGTACAGGGCCAACTGATCGTAGGTCTCGGAGCCCAGTTCAACGCGGGCAATGTCCCGCAGGCGGATCAGTGAGCCGTCGGATTCCTTGACCACCAGATCCTTGAACTGCTCCGGATCACCGACGTCGGTGTCGCTGGTCATGCTGATCTTGGTGTATTTGCCCTTGGTGTTGCCTACCGCCGCCTGATAGTTGTTGCGCAGCAGTACATCCACCACTTCCTGAGGAGTCATATCGACAGCGGACAGACGCTCTGGGTCCAGCCAGACCCTTAAGGCGAACTGGCGACCCAACAGGTCGGCCTTGCCCACGCCGGACAACGCCTGCAGCTTGGGCTGCACCACCCGCGTCAGGTAGTCCGTGATCTGGGGTACCTCCAGCTCATCGCTGTAAAAGGCGATGTACATCAGCGCGGTGGAATCGCCGGTTGTGGAGGTGATGACTGGGTCCTGCGCATCGGCGGGCAGCACGTTGCGCTGACTGGCCACTTTTGCCTGAATCTCGGCAAGCGCTGCGTTGGCGTCGTAGTTCAGCACCATCTTGGCTTCAATGGTGGATTGTCCCTGGGAACTTGTGGACGTGAGGTAGTCGATGCCACTGGCTTCAGCGATGGCTTGCTGCAATGGCGTGGTGATGAACCCTTTTACCAGCTCAGAGCCCGCACCGGGGTAGGCGGTTGTCACCGTGACGGTAGTGCTTTCGAGCTCCGGGTACTGGCGGATTTCCATCTCCATCGCCGCCCGGGCCCCGAGCAGCAGGATCAGCAGGCTGACCACCGTCGCCAGGACGGGGCGCTGTATGAATATATCGGTGAAACGCATTACTTGGACGCCTCCGCCGGCTGCTCATCTTCCTGGACTTCAACGCGCTGGCCAGCCCTCAATCTCAGCAGGCCCTTGGCGACGACCTGTTCACCTTCTTTCAGGCCCTCGAGTACTGCAACGCGACTGTTCCGGGTATTGCCGGTCTGGACGGTGCGACGATTGACGACCAATTCACCGTCATCATTCTCTTCGACAACGAACACGAAGTCGCCGTAGGTGTTGTAGGACACGGCGGTTCGCGGCACGGTGACAACCTCCCGATCCTGGGGTTGCCTGGTTGCGACCGTGGCAAACATGCCCGGGCGAAGCTGATTGTCCTCATTGGCGAGCGTGGCGCGAACCCGGACGGTACGGGTTTGCGGATTAACCGACGTGTTGATGGCGCTGACCTGGCCGGCAAAATGACTGTCGGGGACGGCAGCGACGGTTGCTACTACATCGTAGCCCTGTTGCACCATCGGCAGGTCTTTTTCCGAGAGGGTGTAATCCACGTAGATCGGATCGAGCATATTGATTTCGACAATCGGCGTACCGGTACCAATGTATTCGCCCTGATCCACCAGCCGGAGGCCAAGCTTGCCGTCGAAAGGCGCGCGAATGATCTTCTTGCTCAACTGGGCTTCGGCTTCATTGACTCTTGCCCGTGCTGCGTCGAAATTGGCCTTGGCTTCATCGTACTGGGATTGCGACACGGCGCGCTTGGGAAGCAGGTCGGATACCCGCTTGAACTCCTGCTCCGCGAGCTGTGCCTCGGCGCGGCGTGTGCGCAATGCAGCTTCATCAATGGCGGCGTCCAGACGGATCAGGATGTCGCCTTTTTTCACCGTATCACCTGACTCGAACGCGATGTTCTCCACCACACCGGGAACCTCATTCGCCACTTCAATCCCATTGATGGCTTCAACGCTGCCAACGGCTTTGATCTCAGGTGTCCACATCTCGGTGCTGGCCATGGTTGAGGAAATTTTCGCCGGCGGCTGTGGCTGGGAAAACTGTTCCTTCATCTGACCAAACTGATAGAACTTGTAACCAAAAATGCCGCCGAGCACGACACCGAGAAAGATGAGTACAATCAGGAAGCGGGAGGCAGTGCGCATAATTCAGGTCCTGGGTCGTATGTCCGTTACAGGTATTCGTGTTAGCTTTGCAGGCTCCTGATCCCGTAGGGATGGAGTTGCCCGGCTCGCCGGGGGCTGTGTTGGCAAGGACTCGTCAACAAACCGTAAAGAATAGCATCCTATACAAACGAGAGGGTTGCTGTCACTGATTTGTCAGTGAAAATGCGTACAATTACTGCGCTCCAGGCGCCTTCGCCTGCCTTGTCCAGGCGGGTCCGGGAGCTCATCCCGTTCACTAGGTTGCCAAACAAGAATGACAGATTTACGACCGGGTCATCGATAAGGATTGGCGAATGCAATGGATTCTCGGTATTGCACTGGCGGCAGCCGTATTTATTGTCCTGAAACAGTGGGGCGCGTTATCGCCGGAGAAGAAAAAGGCCGCCACCTGGAAAGTTGTGTTGGTGGCTGGTGCCGCGGTGCTTCTCTTCATGGTGTTGACGGGGCGGGTGCATGTGCTGACCGCCGCAGTGGCCGCCCTATTGCCACTACTGAGAAAACTGCCAGCCTTACTGAAATTTGCCCCTGCGATCAGCCGCCTGTTCGGGCAGAGCCGGCACAGTGAGTCTGGTAATGACGACTCTTCCACCGAGCATCAGCGTAGGCAACAGAGTGCCAGTTCCGGCAATATGTCTGTCAGCGAAGCCTGTGAGGTTCTGGGGGTTGCGCCAGGCTGCTCAGACGACGAGATCGTGCAGGCGCATCGACGTTTGATCCAGAAACTCCACCCGGATCGAGGCGGCAACGATTACCTGGCCGCGAAAATCAACGAGGCCAAGAGTGTCTTGCTGAAACGTCGTGCCTGACCGGCCTTAAAGAACCTCAACCTTTACCTCGAAGGTCTGGTTCTGGCGTTGGCTGTTCCCGGTCTGATAGGTGATGCCGGCCTGCTCACCGACTCGCTGTTGGCGCGTGCTGCCGAGTTCCACCCATTCACCGGGTTCTACCCGGCGTATGGTCATCACCGCCTCGGTGTCGTAGCCGGGTGGGTTGCCCTTCGGGTCTTCCTCAAAAGAAACGATGTTCAGTTCGACCGCCTGATCTGAAATCACCTGCGGACTGACCAGGAAGCCGCTTCGGGTTTCGACCTGTCCCAGAAACGCCGCTGGATTACGGCCCCCGCGGATGGCGACCGGTACGGTGCGGACCTGGCCGGAGGAAATATGAGCGGATTGCCCATCCTGAACGATCAGCGTGCGTTCCTGATTCCGCCGTGTCGTGGTGACCTTGCGTTCGGCCTGCACGCTGACCTGGTTGTTGTTGACGGAAAACCCGCCGCCACCGGTTTTGGCATCCACGTTGTGTCGGGAACGAACCGTAATACGCATCTGTGAGGGGGCAACGTCCATGGTCTCCACCAGCCTGCCGATTTCATCCAGCACCTCTGGTTCACCACGAACCACCATTTGCTGTCCGCGAGCGGTGATCGACACCTGGCCATCCGGATAAAGTTCGCGGATCTGTTGCGCCACACCCTCTGCGGAGCGCTGTGCCATCTGGTAAGTACGGGCTTCCGGCGCCGCTGCCAGAGCGCCTGAAAAAAGCAGCAGGATCAGCAACAAAGAAAGCGTGGGCCGACAATTCATCGCTGTGTTCATGAGTGACTCCGGGACTGGTAGGGCCGCAATACCTGCAAAAAACCGAATTTACGGGTTGCAAAGCCGGAAACCGGGGATATATATTGGAAAGCATGAAGACGACACACGCGACCTGTCAATTGAATGTTCTGCAAGCTTTCGGTGAAAAATCGATCGCTGCGGTCGCTGCTGTGTTTTTCTGGTGGTTTGGTTATGGCTATTTTAGCCAGAGCCCGGGCCGCCCATAAGATCTTCATCGACCGAATAACGAGGAAGGCAGCCCGGCAGAAACCCAGGCTGCCACCGGACTCTAAAAGCCCCGACTGGTAGCCACCAGCCGGGGCTTTTTTGATTCTGACACAGGGAAACGGGAACACTGACCATGAACATGTCGCTGAACATCGAGACACTGAACGAGACCCAGCAGCCATCAGAGGCCGAGCCGGGAACCCGGGAAGTGCCGCTGCCGACACCAGCCGAACTGCGAGCCAGCCTGCCGGTTCCTGCTCACATGCAGGCGCGGATTCGCCAGCACCGGGATGCTATTCGCCGGATACTCAACGGCGAGGACCCGAGAACGCTGGTGGTCGTCGGCCCCTGCTCCATTCACGACGAAGTGGCGGCATTGGAGTATGGCGAGAAGCTCAAAGCACTGGCGGATGATATCAGCGACCGTTTCCTGATTGTGATGCGTGCCTACCTCGAAAAACCCCGAACCACCGTTGGCTGGAAAGGCCTGCTCTATGACCCGGAGCGCACTGGCAGCGGAAACCTCAACGAAGGCCTGCTGCGTTCCCGTCGCCTGCTGTTGAACCTGTCAGACATGGGCCTGCCATTGGCCACGGAAGCCCTGAGCCCGTTCGCCATGGATTACCTTGGCGACCTCGTGAGTTGGACCGCCATCGGTGCCCGCACCACCGAGTCCCAGGTTCACCGTGAAATGGTCAGCGGTCTGCCGATGCCGACCGGGTTCAAGAACGGTACCGACGGCAGCATTGGCGTTGCCATCAACGCCATGAAATCGGCGGCCCATCCCCATCACCGGTTCGGCATAGGCAGTCACGGCGAACCCGCGATGATTACCACCGAGGGCAACCCCGATACACACCTGGTATTGCGGGGCGGGCGAGGTATTACAAACTACGATGCTGAGAGTGTTCGCGAGGCCGTGGATGCTTTGTCCAGCGCAGGTGTTTCTGCTTCGGTGATGGTTGATTGCAGTCATGATAACGCTCAAAAGCAATCATCGCGGCAACTGGAGATAGCGAAGGAAGTCATGCTCCAGAAGCGGTCGGGTAACCGAAATATTGTTGGATTGATGCTGGAAAGTTTTCTTGAAGAGGGGCGTCAGAATGACAGCGACGATCTAATTTACGGATGCTCCCTGACGGACCCCTGCATTGGCTGGAAGCAAACGGAAGAGCTGTTGCGTAGCCTGTGAGTCATGCTCTGGTGCATGCGCCGGTCTGTAGGCCTCTCCCAGAACACGCCCGTAAATACGTCCCTGTAGGGCTCGGTCGCGCCATCCCTGGCGCTCCACGGTTCTGGGAGAGGCCTACAAACCGGCGCCCCGTCTTGTTTGGTATACCTGAAACCGGGACGGGGCCGCTCTGGTTATTCTTTTTCCGGAAGGCTTCCGTCCCCAGACACTGTTGAAAACAGCAACTGCCCCGCCAGCAACAACAAAACACCTCCCATCAACCGGTCCAGCCAATAGCCGAAACGGTTAAACCCCTTGCGGATCTGCGGCAGGGTGAAGAATACCGCCACGGCCATGAACCACAGGCCGGTGGCCACTGCCATATAGACGCCATAAGCCGTTTGGATCGCAATCGGCGTACCCGGGCTGATGATCACGGAAAAGAGTGATACGAAGAACAGCGTGGCTTTCGGGTTCAGGGTATTGGTCAGAAAGCCCAGCCGATAGGCCGAAAAACCGCTTTGTCGACCACCGTTTGCCGTTTCGACATGAATGCCGCCGGCTTTCGAACGCAGGCACTGTATCGCGATCCAAGTGAGATAGAGTGCGCCAACCACTTTGAGAATGCTGAACAGCACCAGCGACTGCTGGATGATCAGGCCGATGCCCAGCAGGGAATACCCCACGTGAATCAGAATTCCCGTGCCAATGCCGAAGGCTGTCAGCAGGGCGTTGCGACGGCTTTGGCACAGCGCCTGGCGAAGCATCACGGCAAAGTCTGGCCCTGGGCTGGCGACGGCCAGGAAATGAACGAGGGCGACGGTGATGAATTCCGGCCAGTAGTTGTGCATACCTTTTATCTCCAGGAAAGCTCCGTTACAGGGCGCCAGTCTAGAAGGCGCGGTTGAAAAAGTCCCGCATCGAATGCTGCGATGTCTTTGGTTGGCAACTGAACGGTTTCCCGTATTCACTCCTATACTGAGGCAGAACCATGAATTTTGTAGGCGGTGAGGGGAGTTGTAGACGTGGAAAAACGCAAAGTGGATGTCGCTGTTATTGGCGCGGGTACCGCTGGCATGAGCGCCTATCGCGCTGCCCGAAAGCATACGGATAATATCGTTTTGATTGAAGGGGGTGCCTACGGTACCACCTGCGCCAGTGTCGGCTGTATGCCCAGCAAGCTTTTGATTGCGGCGGCCGACAGCGCCCATCAGTTGCACAAGGCACCTACGTTTGGTGTTCATCCCGGTGATATCCGAATTGATGGCAAGGAGGTGATGGCGCGTGTCCGCAGGGAGCGGGACCGGTTCGTCAGCTTTGTGGTGGAGGCCGTAGAGGGGTTCCCAGAGGCTCACCGGCTTCGCGGTCAGGCCCGGTTCCTGTCGCCTCACCGAATTGTTGTCGGCGAGAAAGTGGAGGTGGAAGCCGCCCGTGTGGTCATTGCCACCGGTTCCCGGCCGAACATCCCCGGCTTTCTCAAGGACGCCAAGGACCGACTGGTGGTGAATGATGACATTTTCGAGTGGGACGACCTGCCTGGGTCCGTTGCCGTGTTCGGTCCCGGCATAATCGGCCTGGAACTGGGGCAGGCGCTCAGTCGGCTGGGGGTTCGGGTGCGGATGTTTGGTGTCAGCGGAAGTCTTGGGCCGCTTCAGGAGGAAGCGATTCGCAACTACGCGCTGAAAACATTCAATGAAGAATTTCCGTTGGATACCAACGCCAAGGTCCGGTCGGTTGAGCGAACGGACGACGGCGTGCGTATTCGCTTTTCGGGAGCGGATCGCAGTGAAACCACGGAAACTTTCGACTATCTATTGGCAGCCACCGGGCGTCGCCCCAATGTCGACAGTCTGGATATACAGAACGCGGATATTGCCGAGGATGACCATGGCTCACCGCTGTTCGATCATTACACGCTTCAGTGCGGTGACAGTCATATCTTTATCGCTGGAGATGCCAACAATGAAGTGCCACTGCTCCATGAGGCGGCTGATGAGGGGCGAATAGCCGGCGATAACGCGGCTCGGTATCCGGATGTGCGGGCCGGACTGCGCCGGGTGCCATTGGGCATCGTATTCACTGATCCACAGATTGCCACGGTGGGTATGACCCTCAACGAAGTCGATGAGCGTTGTAAGGGTGGTTATGCCGTTGGTGAGGTTTCTTTCGAAGGGCAGGGGCGCAGTCGCGTTATTGGCGCTAATAAGGGCTTGCTGCATGTCTACGGTGAGCGGGGCAGTGGGTTATTTTTGGGCGCGGAGATGTTTGGCCCCGCAGCCGAACACATCGGACACTTGCTGGCCTGGGCTTTGCAGAAGCGCATGACGGTGAGCGAGATGCTGACCATGCCGTTTTACCACCCGGTGATCGAAGAAGGGGTCCGTACGGCATTGCGTGACCTCAATCGCAAGCTGGATATCGGCCCACAACCGATTGAGCATTGCCTGGATTGCGGCCCGGGTGGTTAGAGTCCAGGAGATGGCCCTGATCAGAAACTCTGGGCGACCGGGGTTGCCTCCGCACCAGAGACGCCCCTTGTAATCTGCTGCTTCCGCGCCCATATCTTTTCATGAAAGAAATAGGCCACCGTGTTAATCGCTGGTTCTACCATGGCAATCAGGCTGCCAATCAGTATGTCGCCGGTCAGCAGGTAAGCAACGGTAAAGGCCACGGTGAAGTGGGTAATGGCAAATGTGATGGTTTTCATCAACGAGTTGTCACCCTTTGAACCATGGTCATGGAAAAACATCTTCAGGGCACTCATAGTCAGTCAGCTCCGCAAGTGCGATGGATATGGGGCCATTCAACAGCAATTGAGAATCGTTGTTAAATAAATAATGTGCAGATTTTTGATAGCCCTTAGCTATTGCTTGGTGTTGTCAAGGATTAGCAAGAACTATCAAGAAGATTGGATAACTAAACTTTATCTATTCACGATTCCTGGTTAGATTAGCCACCAGTACATTCCGGTAACTGTCAAGGAGACACGTTATGAGCAAGAACTTTATTGGTCTGGACACTGAAAAGACCCAGAGCCTGGCGAACGCACTGAACGATCTGTTGTCCAATTACCAGATCTTCTACATGAACGTTCGTGGCTATCACTGGAACATCAAAGGTGACAACTTTTTCGAATTGCATGCCAAGTTTGAAGAGCTTTATGACGACCTGCTGTTGAAGATTGACGAGATTGCCGAGCGGGTTTTGACCCTCGGGCACAGGCCTGCGCACGCCTACAGCACCTACATCGAAAAATCCGAGGTGCCTGAGCGAAAGGATGTGGCCGATGGTAAGGATGCTGTTGAAAACATCGTGGAGAGCTTCGCCAAGCTGATTGGTAAGCAGCGGGAGTTGCTACACCTGGCCGGCGATGCGGATGACGAAGGTACGGTAGCGTTGATGAGCGACTACATCTCTCAACAGGAAAAGACGGTATGGATGTACCGCAGCTACCTGGGACAGTAAGCTTCCTGGAGTTTCCTGTACGGGAGAAATCTGAAACCGGAGCGGGCGTAGCCCGGTCCGGTTTTTTGTTGCTTAGCCTTGTGAAACCGTCGCCAGTGGTGGCACCTGCTGATGCAGAAACCATTTTTCGGTGACCACCTTGCGGGTAAACCAGTGAGACCGCATCAGTGTGCTGGCCAGTGGCATTTTGACCCAGTCCGGCACTTGCCAGCCCTCATCCTGAGGCATGGCTCGATTACCAAAACGGCTGGCAATAGCTTCGCCGTAGGCCTGCAGTATCTGGGCGGAATAGTCTTCCTGGTCGCGAATGATGTCTGCCGCCATCAATGCAGACTCGATGGCAGGGCGAATACCCTCGCCGCTCTGGGTGTAAGCCAGGCCCGCGGAATCACCGATCAGTAGCAGACCGTCATCGGCCAGTGGTCTCTCCGCGTGGGCGTAAAGCAGGTAGGCATGACCTTTGAATTTGCCCGGTAAATCGGCCGGTATGCGCCCTTCGGATTTCATCTCCTCCACGAAGGCATTGAGGTGCTCGGTCAGTTTGTGATTGTCTTCCCGGCCAAGGCCGATATTGAGGAAATTACCTTTTCGGAACACCCAGGCATAGCCCTTCAGGTCGCGGCAGAACCAGAGCTCGGGGGTGTCGCCACGGGCTTCGCACACCTCGGCCTGTTGAGGCGTCATCTCGAATTCCACCTCTTTGGCCGCCACTACGACTTCGTGACTGCCGGGGCCGTCTCCCATCAGCTTCGCCACCGGGCAGAAATGGCCCCCGGCCCCCACGATCAGGGGCGCCTCCCAGGTGTCGTTGACTACCCAGTTGCCCTCGCGACGAACAATGGACTTGACCGGTGTGTTCAGTTGCTTCGGAACCGTTGTCCGTTCCAGAAGAAAGGCATCGAACTCGCAGCGTCGTATGCCGTAACTGACAATCTCACCATGGTCATTTTCCACCGCCGATTGCCCCATCATGCCTATACGGAACCGACGGATGGGCTGAAGGGTTCGTCCGGCGCTGTAGTGGTTGACGTCGATGTCGAGACTGTCCATCACCGCAGGAGTAACCCATCCGGCGCAGGTCTTGTCCCGTGGAAAGTCCTGCTTATCGATTACCAGAATGCGTTTGCCGCTGTCCTGCAGCGCGTGGGCAAGCGTGGAGCCTGCAGGCCCGGCACCCACGATAATCAGGTCGTAGTAGTCCATGATTATGCCTCCGGAGCTGCGGGGGACGAATAGATGTCCTGGCGGTTTTGTGGCAGTTGGTTGTTCCCGCCATGGGTGAAGACCACCTGGAACAATTGCAGTGACCCGGCGCGGAAGGCGGCTATGGAGCCGGCGAGGTACATTTCCCAGGCCCGGGCAAAGTGCCCGTCGTACATTTCTGTGACCTTGTCCATGTTGCTCCTGAACCGCTCCATCCAGTGGGTCAGCGTCTGGGCGTAGTGCAGTCTGAGGTTTTCGACATCCAGTACCGAAAAGTCGCTGTGTTCGCAGATGCCCATGAACTCAGAGATACTCGGTGGGTAAGCACCCGGAAAGATGCGTTTTTCGATCCAGGCGTTCATCAGCATGGGCCGGTTGCGGCCGATGCTGTGCAGTAACGCCAGGCCGTCCGGCTTCAGGGAGCGACTGATAAGCTCCGACAGCGCCTGGTAATTGTCTTTGCCGACATGCTCCAGCATGCCGATGGACACAAAGGCGTCGTATTGGCCGCTGATGTTGCGGTAGTCATCTTCAACGTATTCAATCAGGTGGTCCAACTGCTGACGCCTGGCTTCTTCCCGGGCGTACGTCAGCTGTTCTTTCGAGATGTTGTAGGAATGTACCTTCACGCCGTAATTCCGGGCCATATAGCGCGCCAGACCACCCCAGCCACAGCCGGCTTCCACAACCGTCATGCCGGGTTTCAGTCGTAACTTGCGGCAAACGTGCTCCAGCTTGGCCAGCTGGGCCTGTTCCAGGGTCAAATCCGGCGTTTCGTAATAGGCGCAGGTGTATTGCATTTCGGCATGATCCAGCCAGAGCCGGTAAAACTCGTTGCCCAGATCGTAGTGGTGGTGAATGTTCTCCCTGGCTTCAGAAACGCCAGTAGAGCGGGGGTTGTGGTTGCGCCACAGGGCTTCCAGCCATTTGGGCCATTTCTGCCTGGCGTTGTGAATTGAGCGGTAAAGTGTCTCCATCAGCTCCGAAAGATCGCCATCTACCTGCAGCCTGCCCGCACTGTATAGATCCCCAAACGCCAGGTTGGGGTTGGTGACCAGCGTAAACAGCGCCTTGGGGTCTGTCAGTTTGAGCGTAAAGCGGGCATGGCCTTCTTCGGGGTCAATGAATTCATTGTTCCACAGCTGGAACCGTAGCGGTGGTGACCCGGCCATGCGCATCAGCTTGGCGATCAGCCAGCGTTCATAACTGTGAGGCTCACGGTCCGCCTGCTGCTCTTCCAGGGGCAACGTCAGGACGTGAGGCCGGTCCTCCGGTCGGTCGTTGGTGGGCGCTGGGGTCTTCCGGGCGGTGCTTTGGCTCATGGATACATGTCTCCCTTTTTCAGCTGGTTAATCACGGACTGAAGTCGGCGGGCTTGGCCGACAGTGATTCAGCATCAGGGCGTGTCCCGATATCACAACTGAGAATCGCCTGCTTCCTCTTTAGTATAGAAAACAAGCGTGTTTTGTCATATCCCCCCACACACACCAAAGAATGGAGGGCTGCTATTGGGGTAACAGGTAAAAGAGGTAGAAGGGGTAAAACGGGAGTGGCGGGCAAAAAAAACCGGGGCTGCAAGGCCCCGGCTTGTCGGTGTGCTGTCGGCTGCGCCGACGTCAGTAGGTCGAGCTCATGCCGAACCATTCCGGGAAAATGACGATCATCGCCAGCACCAGCACCTGCATCAGGATAAACGGTAGTACCCCTTTGTAGATATCGGTGGTCTGCACACTGGGTGGTGATACACCCTTGAGATAGAACAGACTGAACCCGAACGGGGGCGTCAGGAAACTGGTTTGCAGGTTCATGGCAATCAGAATCGCGAACCACAGCATGTTGATGCCCATGGCTTCCGCCACCGGTGCCAGGATCGGCACGATGATAAACGAGATTTCCACGAAGTCGATGAAGAAGCCCAGCACCAGGATGACCAGCATGGCCAGGATGATGAAGCCCCATTTTTCGCCGGGAAGCTGCAGTAGCCATTCTTCCAGCAGGTAATCACCGCCGGTGTAGCTGAACACCATCGAGAATGCGGTTGCACCCACGAGGATGGCGAACACCATGGCAGTGACCTTCACCGTGTCCTTTGAGGCATCCCACACCATCTTGAAGGAGAACTGGCGGTAAATGATGGCCAGCACCACGGCGCCGACACCACCGAGCGCCGAAGATTCCGTGGGGGTGGCAATACCGGCAAAGATGGAGCCCAGTACGACGATGATCAACGCCAGCGGCGGGATAATCGCCAGCAGCGCTGCACGGATTTCCTTGCCCCGTGACAGTCCGCTGTCATCCGGCATGGCGGGGCCGGTTTCAGGCTTGAAGCGGGTGAGAACAAGGATGTAGATGATGTACAGACCGACCAGCACCACACCCGGGATAACGGCTGCCCTGAAGAGGTCGCCAACCGGGAGCCCGAGCACGTCGCCAAGGATAATCAGGATAATCGAAGGCGGTACGATCTGGCCCAGTGTGCCGGACGCACAGATAGTGCCCGTTGCAAGCCGCTTGTCGTAGTTATGGGCCAGCATCACGGGGAGAGAGATCAGACCCATGGCTACCACACTGGCACCGACGACGCCCGTTGATGCGGCGAGCAGGGCACCTACCAGGATGGTGGAAATGGCCAGGCCCCCTGGCAATCCACCGAACAGGCGGCCCATGGAGGTCAGCAATTGCTCGGCCAGCCGCGTGCGTTGCAGGACCACACCCATGAAGATGAACAACGGCACCGCCATCAGCACCGTGTTCTGCATGACGCTCATAATGCGATAAGGCATGAAAGCAAACAGATCCATGCCTTCGGCATAGATCCCGAAAAACAGGGCAACGCCGCCAAAGGTAAAGGCAACCGGGAAGCCCAGCATCAGCAGGAGGAGGGCGGCTCCGAACATAATCATACCGATCATGCGAGACCCTCCGCGCCGTGCTTGGGCTCATAGGTCTTGTCGCCGGAGATAACCCGTATTGCGAAGGTCACCATGTTGAACCCGGCAATGCCGGTAAACACCGCGGAAATCGGGATCACGCTCTTGATCACCCAGCGATGGGGCAGCCCGCCCGGGTCGCCGCTGCCTTCGCCCATGCTGTAGGACTCAACGGCAAAATCGTAACCGTAGTTCCAGATCAGGTAGGCAAAGGGGATGACAAAGATAACAGCACCAACGATATTGACCCAGGCCTTGGTCTTGTCGCGCCAGCGGGTGTAGAAAACGTCTACGCGAACATGGCCGTCCGTGCGCAATGCGTAGGGGATGCCCAGCAGGAACACCACGGAATAGAGATGCCACTCCATTTCCTGCATACCGATCGAAACTTCATTGAAAGCGTAGCGGGCTACGACGTCGTAGAAGACGTTACCGGCCATCAGAATCATTGCGGCACAGGCCACCCAGCCGCAAAAAATGGACAGGGTGGCCAGGCCCTCGTCCAGCTTGATAATCCAACGCATTGATTGTCCTCCGCCAGCGCGCCGGCGATTTTCAATTGCTATAAACGACAAAACCGGGATCACTGCTAGAGCGATCCCGGCTCAGTTACTGCCGATATGTTACTCGACTTCCGCCATCGTGTTTAGGTAGGCCCGCTCGGAAATGTCCGTGTAGGCCCGGCTCTTCTCAAGATATTCCTGTTGGGATTTTACAATCTTTGCAGCTTGCTCATTGTTCGCTGCCGCTTCTTTCAGGAGTTTCTCGTTGGCCTCGTGCATGGCCTGGAAGATTTCCTCAGGGAATTTCTTGATCTGTACGTTCGGGTACTCTTCCTTGATGTTGGCCCAGGCTTCTGCGTTTGCGTGCTGAGAGTGAACCAGCATGTCGTAGGAGGCTGTGCGCATGGCGACGCGCATGATTTCCCGCAAGTCGGCTGGCAGTTTTTCCCATACCTTCTTGTTCACCAGGAACTGCAGCTCCGTGGCGGGCTCGTGCCAGCCAGTGTAGTAATAGTCCGCAATTTGCTGGAAACCGAGACGCAGATCCAGGGAAGGACCAACCCACTCAACCGCGTCAATGGTGTTGCGTTCCAGGGCTGTGTAAAGCTCGCCCGGTGGGATGTTGGTCGGATTAACGCCTACTTCTGCAAACACCTCACCGGCGAAGCCAGGAATACGCATCTTCAGGCCCTGCAGGTCTTCGAGAGTGTTGATTTCCTTGCGAAACCAGCCGCCCATCTGAACGCCGGTGTTGCCACCCGGGAACGACAGCATGTTGTGGGGTTCGTAAACCTCCTGCATCAGTTCCATACCACCGCCGTGGTAGAACCAGGCGTATTGCTCCATCGCGTTCATGCCGAAAGGCATGCTTGTGAAGAACAGGGTGTTGGGTACTTTGCCTTTCCAGTAGTAGGACGCGGAATGCCCCATGTCGTACTGGCCGGCCTTGACCATATCAAAGACACCGAAGGGCGCTTTGTGCTTGTTTGACGAGTCGATGCGGACCTTCAGGCGGCCGTCGGACATTTTTTCGACAGTTTCAGCGAACCGTTTGGTGGTGTCACCGAAAATCGGGAAGTTGGGCCCCCAGGTTTCGGCCAGGCGCAGGGTAAACGTATCTTGAGCGAGGGCTTGTGTGGAAGCAAAGGTAGTTGCTACAGCCAGCACAGCCGCGGATAGAACAGAACGGATCTTCATTGCTCTTCTAGCCTCTTTTGTCGTTGTTGTGTTGAGAGCCTCTCCCGTTGTCAGGGAAAGTAACTCCTAATTCTAGTTCAAGTTATCAACAAACGATAAGAAACGGAACGAAAAACCCGCCTCTGTACGACCTAGGTCTTACGACTTTCTCCCGCTGGTCAGCGTGATGCAATGTTCCCGGTCTAGAACAATCCTATCTGCTCACCCGCGGGGCGCCTGAAGAGGTCGCTTCTAAGGGGCTCTGCCTGATGAAGGTTCAGGCCCAGTTGTCTTGCGCGCTTTGCGAAGCGCTGGCGGACAAGATCTGCGTAGGGGCCCGTTCCTGTCATTCTGCGCCCGAACCGGGCATCGTAACTTTTGCCACCCCGCAAATCGCGCATGCGATTCATCACGTGGTTGGCCCGGTCCGGAAAATGCCGCTGCAACCAGTCCTGGAACAGCTCATCCAGTTCCAGCGGCAGGCGAAGCATGATCCAGCTTGCCCGTTCCGCACCTGCCTCGGCTGCGGCCCCCAGAATGCTCTCAATTTCATGATCGTTGATGAACGGGATAACCGGCCCCAGGATGATGCCCGTTGGTACGCCGGCAGCGGCCAGCTCACGGATGACTTTCAGGCGTGTCGCCGGCGCTGCAGTGCGAGGTTCCATCTGGCGTTTCAGGGTATTGTCCAGGGTGGTCAAGCTGACCCGAACGGAACACAGGCCCTGATGTGCCAGTTCTGACAGCAGGCCCAGATCCCGCAGAATCAGTGCCCCCTTGGTGATAATGGACACCGGATGGCGATACTCGACCAACACCTTGAGGACGTCGCGGGTAATTTCCCGGTGCTTCTCAACCGGCTGATAGGCATCGGTGTTCACGCCAAGGGCAATTGGCGACACACGGTAGCCGGGTTTATCGAGCTCCCTTCGAAGCTGTTCCGCAGCATTGGGTTTGGCGATCAGCCGGGTTTCGAAGTCCAGCCCCGGCGACATGTCCCAGTACGCATGGGTAGGCCGGGCAAAGCAGTATATGCACGCATGCTCGCAGCCCCGGTACGGGTTTATGGACTGGTCGAACGGCACATCCGGCGACTGGTTCCGGCTGATAATCGTACGTACCTGCTCATCCACGACTTCGGTTGCCAGGGAGTCCGGGCAGGTATCGTCAGCGGGGTCCTGATACCAGCCATCGTCGTATTGGCGGTCCGTCACTATGGGCTGGAAGCGGTTCTGTGGGTTGAGCGGTGTCGCGCGAGTCTTCATGGGGGAAACTCCCGATACTGTTTATATATACAGTACTATCGGTGACTCGCGATTTCCAGTTTTCATGTTCAGAGAGTGGAAGAATTCAGACGTCATCCATCATGCCAATCTGCCTTGCCAGCCGCATGGCTTCGTTCTCCTCCATGGCGCGTAGGGATTCAGCGAGTTCTTTCGCTTCCGGAATCTCGGCCTTGCCGGCCAGGCTGTCATACAGGTCGATCAGCTGGTCATGGAAGCTAAACACCTCTCTGACAATACTGTCGAAGTCGAGATTGGCGTAATGATCATCGCAGGTGCGGTGGGTTTTGATGGCCTTGTGTTCGTCGTTCAGGTAGTCGTAGAGTCTTGTTTTCAGGGCTCGTGAATCGGCCTGTTGCTCGAACTCCGCTGTGATGCGTTCCAGTTCGGCCTCATGGTCCGACAGATACGTCAGCAGTGCCCGGGCTCGCTCCTCCTTGTTCTTTGTTGAGCACTCCGACAAACATCGGGACAGGTGGGCGTGGAGCTCGCGAGCCCACTCAATCAGGTCTTCAAAGCTTTTAATGTCCATTTGCCAGGCTCCTTATCCGCATGGGTAATCGGAGAGCGGATGTGAATCGTCACTGCTCATTACTACTCATCACTACATCATCAGTACGAGAAGTCTAGCCGACATTGCTAAACTTGTCCGGTGACCCCCACGGCCTGATGAGATACCCTCTGGACGGTAAACCATCTGTGTACTCGCGAAATGGAAACGCCCATGGCAGAGCAACCCCCACTGGGAATCATTGAAGGCTTCTATGGCCCTTTGTGGAGCTGGGAAGAGCGTCGGCAGCTGGTTGCGGCACTGGCTCCCCATGGTTATCGGAACTATTGGTACGCACCCAAGGCGGATGCTTTTCTCCGGCGCCGGTGGAACGAGCCGCATCCGCAAGCGGAGGCCGATGAGCTGGCCGATTTCGCCCGGTTTTGTGGCAGTCACGGAGTCCGGTTCGGCATTGGCCTGAGCCCGTTCGAGGTGTTCAACAATTTCGATGGCCCGGCGAAAACCGCGCTGACGCAAAAGCTGGCAGCGTTTGATCAACTGGGTATCACCGGCCTGGCGATCCTGTTTGATGACATGAAAAGCGATACACCGGAACTGGCGGCCCGACAGGCGGAGATCATTCATTGGGTGGCAGACCGCAGTGCAGCGGACCAACTGACCGTCTGCCCCAGCTACTACTCCGATGATCCGGTGTTGGACCGGGTGTTCGGTCCCCGTCCCGAGCATTACCTGGAAGATCTGGGCAAGGCACTGGACCCGTCCGTGCAGGTGTTCTGGACGGGCGAGGAGGTGTGTTCGCGGGAGATTTCGCCGGGCCATCTGCAGCGTGTTTCAGAAGCGCTGGGGCGCAAGCCGGTACTGTGGGATAACTATCCGGTGAACGACGGTGACCGCATGTCCCGCCATCTGCACCTGCGGGCATTTACCGGCCGGCCGGCGGCCAACGGCCCGTTTCTCTCGGGCCACGCCATTAATCCCGCGTTACAGCCAACGCTCACTGCGATTCCGGCCATCACCCTGGCCCGCAGCTACGAGCAGGGGGCCGGCTACCAGTATGGCAAGGCTTTCCAGCTGGCCGCCGGGGAAGTGTTGGGCAAAGAGTTGGCCCAGCAGGTACAGGCCGATCTGCTCCTGTTACAGGATGCCGGCTTGCACAGGCTCAGTACCGAACGCCATCAGGCGCTGACGGAATGTTATCGCCGCTTTGATCACCCGGCCGCCAGGGAAGTCCTGCATTGGCTGGCCGGCCGCTATCAGGTTACCGATGAAATGGTGCAGACCCAGTAACCGGCGGTAGTCGCCTAATTTAGATAATACTCAACCGTAGTCACTACCCTAACGGTTTTTATCGGCTGCTGGCCCTCGCTGACGCCCGGTGCCTGGTCGCGGGCCAGGATCTGGAACACGCCCTGATTGGCGCGGCGCAGGTTCCCCAATTCAGTCTTTGCATCCCTGGCAAACTGTGCGGCGGCCTCGCGGGCGGCGGCGGTGGCCTCGGCAATCATTTCGGGTTTGATGTCGTTCAACCGGTTAAACAGGTAAGTCGGCCCGCCCGGGCCATAATCGGATGACAGAATGACGCCGGAATCCACCAGTTCACTGACAGACTGTGCGGCCTGGCGAATGCGCTCGATATTGTTGCTGCGCACCATCAGCGTCTGATTGATGATGAATTTCTGGCCGTTGCTTTCCTGGTAAGGGTTGGCCCGGGTGTCCGTAACGTCCAGGCGTTGCAGTTCCACCGCCTCTGTGTCGATGGCCTGCAGCTTGAGGAAGGCCATAATGGCTTCGCGGCTGCTGCGGGCCTTCTCGTGGGCTTCGTCTAGGCTGTTGCCGGTAGCGACGAAACGCAGGGGCCAGAGTGCAAGGTCCGCCTGCACCTCCCGTTCCGCAACGCCCTTGACGGTGACGAACCGGTCTCCGGTGCCCAGCCCGGTCAGGCCGTTGGCGATGAGTGACGCGGAAACAACGGCGGCAGCCGCCAGGATCAGGGTAGACAGGATTTTCATCACGGCGTCCTTGTGTGTGGATCTGGCGGATACGATCGCCGCAAATGCCCGGGGCGTCAAGCGTCTCCCGGTGCCCCGGGGCTCGCGGTGCCAAACGCCCCAGGGCACCTACGTTTTCAGGAGGTAGTTGCGGCGACCTCGGCCTTACCGGTCTTGATCATCGCATAGCCAAACCCGATCACCAGCGAACCAATGGCAATGGCAGCCAGGTAGGGCAGCACGGCGCTGACAGCGTTGGGAATGGCGAGGACAAACAGGCCACCGTGGGGTGCCAGCAGTTTGACGGTGAACAGCATGGACAGCGCGCCGGTTATGGCACCACCCACCATGCACACCGGAATCACCCGCAGCGGGTCCTTGGCCATGAAGGGGATCGCGCCTTCAGAGATAAAGCACAGCCCCAGCACAAAGGAGGCCCGTCCGGCCTGCCGTTCGGCCTCGGCAAACTTGGCGCGGGCAATAAAACTCGCCACACCCATGCCGATGGCTGGCACCATGCCGGCGGCCATGATCGCTGCCATGGGGGCGGAACCACCGCTGCCTTCCGAGAGCAAACCGACACCGAAGGTATAGGCGGCCTTGTTCACCGGCCCACCCAGGTCAAAGCACATCATGGCCCCGAGAATGCCGCCCAGCACGATGGCGTTGGTGGTGCCCATGCTCTCGAGGAAACCGGTCAGCCCATCCATCAGGGCGGCAGCGGGCTCGCCGATCACGTAGATCATGCCCAGGCCGGTGACCAGGCTGGCCAGCAGAGGAATGATCAGGATGGGTTTGAGGGATTCGATGCTCTCTGGCATCGGCAGCTTCTGGCTGATGAAGCGGGCCGCATAACCGGCCAGGAAGCCGGCGATGATGCCTCCCAGGAAGCCTGCTCCGAGAGTCCCCGCCAGGTAACCGCCGATCATACCGGGTGCAAGGCCCGGCCGGTCGGCGATGGACCAGGCGATATAGCCGGCCAGCAGAGGGATCATCAACTGGAAGGCCGTGCCGCCGCCGATCTGCATCAACGCGGCTGCCAGGGTGCCCTCCTCTTCAAACGCGTCAATGCCGAACACGAATGACAGGGCGATCAGCAGGCCGCCGGCCACCACCATGGGCAGCATGAAGGATACGCCGGTCAGCAAATGCTTGTAGGGGCCGCGTTTCTCGCCACCACCTCCTGAGGTCGCTTTTTTCTGGCCTTCCTCGACAGAGGCATTGGTCATGGCGTCATCAATGGTGGGCCCCGGTTTTTTCAGGGCGCTGCCGGTGGACGTGCGCCAAAGCCGCTTGCCGGCAAAACGGCTGGGGTCGACTTCGATATCACAGGCCAGGATCACCAGATCCGCCGCCTCGATTTCCTCGGCGGTCAGCGGATCCTGGGCACCCACGGAGCCCTGGGTTTCCACGCGGATCTGATGGCCAGCAGCGGTCGCGGCGGCGGTCAGGGCTTCTGCCGCCATAAAAGTGTGGGCGACACCGGTGGGGCAGGCGGTGACGGCGACAATGCGTTTGCCTGCGCTACCTGAGGTGGCAGGCTCGGGCTGTGAAGCCTCTGTTGGTTGATAGGGCTCGGCCTGCTTTTCGGCCTGGTCCAGAATCGACGCGGGATCGGGCAGGGCGGCCGTTACCGGGACCTGATAGAGGCGTTTGCCGGCGTAGGCGTTCAGGTCCGTTGGTGTTCCTGTTGCGGCAACGACCAGGTCCGCCGAGGCGATGACATCCTCGGGCAGGGACGACAGTGGTTGCTGCGGGCTGCGAATGTCTGTTCTGGCTTCCCAGCCCTTTTGCTGCGCAGCCCGTTCCAGGGCCCGGGCCGCGAGGAAGCTGGTGGCCACGCCCTGAGGGCAGGCGGTTACAATGATCAGTTTCATGATGGCATCTCCCCATTGTTGTTGTGCCCGGGCCAGGGGGTAAAGAGAGTGACGCGGGTTTGCTGGATCAGTTGGGTGAAGTCGTCGGCCATTGGATCGCCAACGCCAATGTGTCGAACGCACTCGGCCGACAGCGCGGTGGCGGTTGACAGCACCTGTTCCGGGTGATGATGTTCGAGCAGGCCGTGAATCATTCCGGCCAGCAAAGTGTCGCCGGCGCAGACTGTGCTTGTGGCGGTCACGGGCGGTGGCGACGCTTGCCAGTTGCCCTTCGGCGACAGCCAGAGCACGCCTTTTTCGCCCATGGAAATCACCACATTGGCGATGCCGGTGGCTTGAAGTGAGCGACCTGCCTCGGCGATGGCGTCCAGGCTCTCCAGAGGGTGCCCGGCCCACTCGGCCAGCTCTTCCGTATTGGGCTTGATGCCGTCTGGCAGCGCCTTAAGTCCGGCTGTGAGGCCTGCGCCGCTGGTATCCAGCCACACCGGGATGTCTGCTTTGCGAGCCAGGGTGACCAGTTCCGCCAGTGCCTCGGGCGGAAAGCCGCCGGGCAGGCTGCCAGCAATGGCAACCGCATCGAACCTGTTCTTCAAGTCACCCAGACATGCCTTCAATCGAGCCAGGGCATCCGCGGGTACGTCGAATCCCGGCCCGTTCAGATCGGTCACGCGGCCACCGCCCTCGGCAATCTTCACATTGATGCGATTCTGCCCGGGGATGCGGACAAAGTGGTCCGCCAGAATGTCAGACGAGAACAGGCGATCGAAGGGCGCGGCGTTGATGTCTCCCAGCAGTCCGGACACGGTCACGGTATGACCAAGGCGTGACAGCACGCGGCCCAGGTTAATGCCTTTGCCGGCAGCTTCCAGGCGTGTGGACCGAGAGCGGTTCACGTTACCCAGTCGGATCGAGTCGGTCTCGGCATTAAGATCCAACGCCGGGTTCAGGGTGATGGTGAGTACGCGGGCCATTACAGTGTCTCCAGGGCGTCGCGCACTTCGGCTGCGGTGGCCTTGCCCAGCGCCAGTTTCGCCTGTTCACGGGCGTGTTCGCGGCTAAGCCCGCGGATACAGGCTTTGACCAGTGGCACTCGCCGGCTGGTCACCGACAGCTCGTCCACATCCAGGCCCAACAATACCGGAATAGCCTGGGGGTCGGAGGCGAGCTCGCCACAGATACCTACCCAGCGTTGGTGAGCATGGGCGGCTTCGACGGTCATGCGGATCAGTTGCAGTACCGAGGGGTGCAACCCGTCGGACTCGGCCGAAAGCTGGCCGTGGCCACGGTCGATAGCCAGGGTGTACTGGGTGAGGTCATTGGTGCCTACCGAGAAGAAATCCACTTCCGGTGCCAGGGTGTGGGCCAACAGGGCACAGGAGGGCACTTCAATCATCACGCCCACCTGCAGGCCCTGGCAGGGAATCTCGGCGCGGACCCGTTCGACGATGGCCTTGGCCGCACGAAACTCTTCCAGGTCCTTGACCATGGGAAACATGATTCGCAACGGGCGGTTGTCGGCAGCCGTCAGCAGCGCGCGCACCTGGGTTTCGAGGATTTCCGGTCGCGTCAGTGACAGGCGAATACCGCGCAGCCCAAGGAAGGGGTTGTCCTCGTGGGGAAGGGGCCAGTAATCCAGGGGCTTGTCACCACCCACATCGAGGGTGCGTGCGACCAGTGGCAGGCCGTTGAGGGCGTCGAAGGCATGGCGATATTCCTTCACCTGGGTGTCCAGGTCAGGCGAGTCCGGATGCTCCATGAAAATGAATTCGGTGCGCAGCAGGCCAATGCCATCGGCGCCCCGGTCGACAGCATCCGGGGTGTGGGCGGTGTTGCCAAGGTTGGCGCATACGTCGATGGTGTGGCCATCGGTGGTGGTGGCTGGCTCGTTCCGGCACTCGTGGGCGTCCGCCTGCAGGCGGGTGAGTTGGTCCAGGCGACGGTCAATGCGGTCGCGGCGCTCGGCGCCGGGGTTGGGCACCAGGCAGCCGCGTTCGCCGTCGACCACCAGGTCCGTTCCGTTGCTGATGGTCAGGATACGGTCACCAGCCCCGACCACGGCTGGGAGCCCCAGCGCCCGAGCCAGGATGGCGCTGTGGGATGTGGCGCCACCACGGGCCGTGATCAGGCCGCGAACGCGTTGGGTGTCCAGCCTTGCCACATCGGAAGGGCCCAGGTCGTCCGCCACCAGTACATAGGGTTCGTCCGGCGGTGTCGGCATGGCCACCCCGCAGAGGTTGGCCAGCACGCGCCGGCCAACATCCCGCAAATCTGCCGCCCGTTCTGCCAGAAGCCGGTCTGCCAGTGCTTCCTGGGCACGCGCGGCGGTATCAATGGCGAGCCACCAGCCGGCTTCGGCGGACGCGCCTTCGTTGATGGCTTCCAGGGCGGCCTGGTAGAGATCGTCATCCTGGAGCATTTCCACATGCACCGACAGAATCGGTGCTGCCTCACCGCCTTCGGCCTGGCGAATCAGCGTGCGCAGTTGTCCGTCGGCTTCGTCGATGGCCCGGCCCAGTCGGCTGGTCTGTTCACCGGCATCGCTGGCGGTGGCGGGGTAGTCCAATGTTGGCTGGCGCATGACGAAGGCGGGTGCCAGAGCCAGGCCCGGTGAGGCGGCGACCGCTTTCAGGGGTTCGTCATCGGTCAGAGGTTCGGGTTCCGGCTCGGCAGGCGCCGGCTGGTTCTGTTGTTGTCGAAGCGGGGAGACGGTTTCTCCGAGCCCGTCATTGATGGCCTGGCAAACGGCTTCTACCGCCTGTTCCGCATCGTCGCCGGTTGCGGATATGATCAGGGTTTGCCCCCTGCGGGCACCGAGGCCGATGATCCGGGTGAGACTGGTCGCCGATACCGAATTGCCATCGCCGTCCTCCAGGCGGATGCGAATGTCTGCCTTGTGCTGACGGGCTTCCTGTACCAGTTGTTTGGCGGGCCGGGCGTGTAGGCCATGGGTATTCAGCAGGCGCACCCGGTCGCTGACCGCATTGGCCTGCTCACCGGAAAGCCGGGAAAGTACAGCATCCACGGACTGGCTTTCCAGGGGGATGTTCTGGGCCAGGAAATTATCGATACGTTCCAGCAATTCGCGGCAGTCGTCGCCAGGGCCCGCCAGGCAGAAAACGCCGGCGAGGTCGTCACGGGGTTCTTTGGGGGTTGCCAGTGCCAGCGCAGGTCGGATACTGCCAACACTGTGGTGAACCAGCCAATATCCCTGGCCAAGCCCGACCGGTGTTTGGCCGACAATTTCCTTCATAAAACTGGCGTCGACACAGCCCAGCCCCTGCAGCCTGGCCGCAGCGCTGATGGCCAGTTCGCTGGTGGCCCGGGTGTTAACGCCCAGGCACAGGGTTTGAGCGTCGCATTTTGGCACCACTGGCTCCTTCGACAATAGGGATACCAGCGCCTCGGTGTCATCGGCCTCGGCCAGTTTCTGTGACAGGCCGGGTTTGTCCAGTACGCGGGTCAGGTGGCGCAGGATATCCAGATGCTCATCCGACTGGGCCGCAATGGCGACCAACACATACACAGTGGCGTTGTCATGCCAGGTAACGCCGCCAGGAAACTGCAGCACGCGGATGCCGGTGCTGGTGACCGCCTCGCGGCTTTCCGGTGTGCCGTGGGGGATGGCAATGCCGTTACCAAGGACGGTGGAGGACTGTTGCTCCCTGGCCAGCATGCCCGCGTGGTAGTCGGGAGTGGTCCGGCCTGCATCCTGCAGTGCCTGGCTGGCCTGGTTCAGGGCATCCTGCCAGTCGGTTGCAGTGCAGCCCAGGCGGATATCATTGGCTGTTAGCGTCAGCATGTGGGGAGCCTCGCCTTGTTGTTGTGAATACCAGTAAAATCTGGGTTGCTGAATCGTGTCAGCAAACATAGAATGAATCATGAAACAGATATGATCAGAAATCAAGCAATCTGTGCCCAGGAGGACTCGGCCCCATGACCCTTGCAGAACTTGCCCGCCTGGCGGGGGTGTCCCGCACCACCGCCAGCTACGTGATCAATGGCCAGGGGCCGGCCCGCCGGATCAAGCCGGCGACTATCGAAAAGGTGATGGCGGTTGCGCGGGACAACCACTTCCAGATAGACCCGCAAGCCGCGTCGCTGCGTGGTGGGGCCAGCCGCACCCTGGGGTTTATCCTGCCGGACCTGGAGAACGCCAGTTACGCCCGCCTGGCCAAATTGCTGGAGCAGGGTGCCCGTGCCCGGGGCTATCAATTGCTGATTGCCGGCTCCGGGGATGACCCGGATACCGAGCGCGAGCTGGCACGTTCTCTCAAGGCAAGGCGATGCGATGCCCTGATCGTTGCGAGTGCCCTGCCACCGAATGACCCCTTCTACCAAGAGTTGCAGGAGGAAGACCTGCCGGTGATCGCGGTGGACCGATCGCAATCACCGGGTGTGATCAGTTGCGTGGTCAGCGACAATCGCAAGGGCGCAGCCACACTGGCCCGTTCAGTGCTGGAGCCGGGCACCGGGTCGGTGGTCTGGCTTGATGCGGTGCCGGCGCTGGCGATGACACGGGAGCGCCGCGAGGGCTTTGAGGAGGTGGCTCGGAGTCGCAGTGGACAATGGGCGGTCTACAGTGGTGAACACTATGACCGAGCCTCCGGCGCCCGACTGATGCAGCAGGTGCTGGCGGATCAGGGGCTTCCGGATGCGTTGATTACCGCCTCGTACACCCTCTTGCAAGGGGTGCTCGACGTGCTGCTGGAGCAGCCGGGAGGCTTGCCGCAGTCTCTCAGAATGGCTACCTTCGGAGATGACCGGCTGCTGGATTTCCTGCCGGTCAAGGTTCACTCGTTACCCCAAAAACACGAAGCCATTGCCGAGGCAACGCTGGACCGGGCGCTGGCTGCCATCGCAGGTCACGGCGAGCCGGAAACCGTTATTATCAACCGCTCGCTGAAGCGGCGACGCTGAGGCAATGGCCGGGAGGTTTCCATGGCACAGGTTGAACTGAACGGAAAAACTGTGGAATGCGTTCGTGGCGACATCACCCGCCAGGATGATCTGGAAGCAGTCGTTAATGCCGCCAATGCCCAATTGATGTCCGGGGGCGGTGTCGCAGGCGCGCTCCATGCGGCGGCAGGGCCAGGGCTGGCTGAAGAGTGCCGGCCCATGGCACCGATCCGCCCGGGTGAGGCGGTGATTTCAGGGGCGCATAACCTGCCAAACCAGTACGTCGTCCACTGCCTGGGGCCCGTTTACGGTGTGGATGAACCTTCCGATCACTGGCTGGCGGAATGCTATCGCAATGCCCTTGAGTTGGCAGACAGTAAAGCAATTGAATCCATAGCGTTTCCCGCCATTTCGGCAGGGGCTTTCGGTTACCCGGTGGAAGGGGCTGCGGAGGTTGCCATGGCGACGGTCAGGCAGGTATTGCCGCGTCTGGGAAGGGTTAGGTATGTGCGCTTCGTGCTTTTCAGCGCAGCGGACGAGGCGGTTTTTTCCCGCGCTATGGGGTCGGCTTTCGCAAAGGCTGGTGAGGCCTAGTCACAGGTTGTTCCAGGCATATTCCGGAACGCATCCATCATCGCTTTGTGTCCCCGTTCTTCGTCCCGGTACTCCGGGGGCAGCGGTAGCAGGAAATAGAGATAGTCGCCCTTGTTTTGGTTACCGGTGAGCGGTAGTTCGTCGCCGTCGGGCTGTGCTTCCATAAAAACCGGGCTTATAACCGCTACAGACAGCTCGGGGTTTCGCTGCAAAAGGGCCTCTACCGTGCCCAGGCGCTCCTCGCTGTGAAAGGTGCCCGTCAGGTGAATGACCTGGTGCTCGGGGTGGCGTTCCCTTGCGGCCAGTATCCGGCTTGCCATGGTGTTGTCCCGCAGCAACTGGGCGTGATAAGTGTTCTGCAGTCGCTCATTGTCGGCGGTGCCATGCCGGCCGCCCATGGTGCCAAAGAATTTTTCCCGGTAGGCCGCGCTGCCTGCGAAGGGCGCGTCTGGGATGTGGCGCTTCCGAGCTGCGTTCAGGTCCGCTAGATACTCGGGCCCCTCGCGCCCCACGCAGCGAGCGATATCGCCCGGTGCGTTTGCGGCGATGACCGGCAGGCCCTGGCGCCGGGCAAATTCCACCAGCGGTCTGTAGGCGTATTGGTAGATAGGCCAGGCGCCGGCATCCTCGACCAGTTCCATTTCGCCAATGTCGCCGGCCAGGTAGCGGTCCAGCACCGGCTGCCGGTCCACCTCGAACTGTTCCATGGATAACACCTGTTCAGGGCGATGCTGGTACAGATGAGCCTGCAGGCGGGATTGGAGCAGGTGAGCGCCCTGGTGGCCGTGATATTCGCCAATCATGACCACATCCTGTTCCGCAAGCCGCTCGGCCAGTTGCGGTATGGAAACCGCCGTGCCGGATACGGCCTCGACCACGGGGGCATGATAGTGGGTTTGTGGTGGCGCCGGTTCCGGTGTTGGTGCCAGCAGAGAGCAGCCCGTCATCAGCGGGATGACAGCAAGTGACAATGTGATCGGCGCATGGGACATGAAAAACCGGCCAGTCTTGCAGCCGCTCAGGGCCGCGTTGGAGAACTTGATAGACATCTATACGATGCTGCGAATTGCGTAGCCAGTCAATTGTTCATGAACGAGCGTGCTATAAGGCACCGCTCCGGTTTTATTCCATACGTTCTGCGCTATGCTACCGACATTCCCCATCTTGCCAGAAGGACGATCATGATCCCCTTTCGTTTTGTTGACCGCGTGAAGTTCATCGTTGAGCGCCAACTCGTAAAAGGTGCGGGCTTTCAGTTGTTAGTGGTGGGTGTCTTTATAGGCATCATTTCGCTTGTTGGCGGGCTGCTGGTGATCCCTCTCGGAACGCCTTTTGAAGATGTCGGCGATGCCATCTGGTGGGCTTTTCTGCGGCTGACGGACCCGGGCTATCTCGGAGACGATGTGGGTAACTGGCAGCGGTTTGTGTCCACCATTCTCACCGTCAGCGGTTATGTGGTTTTCATGGGCACGCTGGTGGCGATCCTGACGCGCTGGTTGATCGCCAAGATGACCGATCTGGAGCGGGGGCTGACCCCGGTTACCTTGAGAAATCACATCGTGGTTCTGGGCTGGACCAGTCAGACGTTGCCTCTGCTGGGCGAATTGCTGGGTTCCTCGGGGCGCATGCGCCGTTTTCTGGAAAAGCATGAAACCAGCCGCCTGCGACTGGTGGTGTTGTCGGAAGACGCCTCTGCTGCGCAGGTGCATGAACTGCGAAGCGAGCCCGGCATTGGCCGCAAGGCGCGTCAGGTCATCCTGCGTTCTGGTGCGGCAATCCAGCCTGACGCATTGCAACGCGTTGCCTGTCTGGATGCTGCGGCGGTAATCGTGCCCAGCGCGTCCCATGAGGCAGGCAGCCTGGTGACATCGGACGTGGAAACCGTCAAGGCATTGCTTTCCATTGCCGCCCAGGCAAGGCAACTCGAGGCTCCTTTGCCATTCGTGGTTGCAGAGATTCAGGACATCCGCAAGCACCCGGTGATTGAGAGAGCTTATCCGGGCGAGGTGGAGGTGGTGGCCGGTGATGCCACCATTAGCCGGCTGATGGTCCAGAATATTCTGCATCCCGGCCTGTCGGAAATCTATAACGAACTGCTGACCGCCGGTGAAGGCTGTGAAATCTACATTCGTGGTGGTAGTTCCCTGGCTGGGCTGAGCCTTGCCGAAGTAGCAGTGCACAGGCCCAACGTGATTGTGCTGGGCATCCTCAAGCCGACAGGAAAGGCCTGGTCGATTCTGATGCCAGCTCCGTCTGAAACCCGGGTTGAGGTGGAGGACAGGGTGGTCATGCTCGCCAGAGATTATTCTGAAACCGACGCGGACCCAAAGGCTCAAACGTTGCCGCTCATCAGTCGTCCGCAGTCCTCCAGCCAGAACAGATCTGGTTCAGAGCGTGTGCACAGGGTCCTCGTCCTGGGCTGGAACCGCCGTGTGCCCAGTCTGATTGACGAATTTGCAAGCTACAGTCAGATGCGCTTTGAACTCGATCTTGTCTCAGTGGTACCTGCTCATGAGAGGCAGCAGGAAATCGACCGGTACCTTGGCGAACAGCGCGACGTGACCTGTCGCCACATTGAGGCCGACTACATGGTAGAAGGTGAGCTGAGGCGTGTTGGCCCGCTGAACTATGATTCCATCATGCTTCTGAGTAGCGACCGCCTGGCGTCCGGTGAGGAAGCGGACGCCCGCGCAATGGTCGGTTACCTTCAACTTGAAGATCTGCTCAGCGAGGGCGGAAAGCGCCCGCAACTGATTATGGAGCTGAGTGATCCGGACAACCGAAATCTGCTGACGGGACACCAGAGTGAGATGATGATCAGCCCGATGATTGTCAGCCACGTGCTGGCACAGGTGGCGTTACGACGAGAGCTGAGGGTTGTTCTGGACGAGCTGTTTACGGTGGGTGGTGCGGAAATACAGTTTCGGGACCCGGATAACTACCCGTTGCCCGCCAGTACAGACTTTCAGGTTCTGGAAAAGATTGTTGCGGCGGAAGGCGAGGTGGCCCTGGGCGTCTGGCGGGCCCGGGCGGATCGGTTGGGGCGCCATGTCGTCCTGAATCCTCCGAGGGGAGAATATCTGGACCTTAAAAACGGTGATCGCCTCGTGATTCTTTGCCGGACCTGAATGCCATACAAAAAAGTGCTGAGCAGGCATCTTTTCTGGTCCGATGTCCGTATCAATGCTACATTGGTATTGAATTGCGAAACTTCGGTGCGTAGTTCGCTCTTGAGAGAATCAGAGTTAACGACTGGTTTAAACCTTATGCAGTCAACTGGCTGATACGGACCTACCTGAAAAATACTGAATCCATGACCATATTTCGTAGTTGGCGTGCCTTTGTGGCGAGCACGTCGGTGTTTATTGTTCTAGTCGCTGCATCTGCTGCCGGACTCTGGAGTACTGGCAATCAGATGTACAGTGATTGGCTGTTCAACATGGGGGCCGTCAGCCTGAACCAGGAGCCGGAAGTGCTTTTGGTTGAGCGCACGGATGAGGCAAGCGATCCGGGAACGCTCGCAAACCTGGTCGCGGAGCTCAGCCGTCTGGGGGCAAGGCGAACCGTGGTGCTACCGGGGCAGTTCGCAGAGACGACAGAAGCGCTGCCTTCTGATATATCTGCTGATGTTCTCGTCGTTAAAACGCCGATAACCAATATGTCGTTATCGGGTGGTGTTGGCTGGAACGCGCAGCCCTCATTTGAGGCAGGTTACTTTCGCTCAGTTCCGGTGCGCCTGGAAGGCTCTGACAGTGCTGGCTCCGAAGCGCGGGTGCCCTGGTTTGTGGCGTTGCGTGGGGATGAAGAAGCTTACTCGTCCCCTTTATACCTGAATTTCGGGTTTCTCAAGAACGGATTGCCTGTCGTACGACAACACCAGGTTCTGGAAGGCGAGGTTATTCAGGAAGTGGTCCGGGACCGGGTCGTCCTGCTGGGGGCGCCTGAACAGGCTTTGTCGCCCGGTTACCCGGTTCCTGGCTCTTCCTCGCCTCTAAGTCAACTCGAAATGCAGGGGTTGATCTGGTCAACAGTTGCCGGAGATGTTGGTCTTACCTCGCTTGAGCCAATCTGGCAGGTACTGGCAATTCTGTTGTTGTTTGTGATGAATCTGTTCGTGTTCCAGTGGTTGTCGCCAATATTTGGCTCGATTGTTTCGCTGGCGCTGATCATTGTGTTTGGCGGTGCGGGATGGTTGTCTCTCCAGTACTTCCACATGGTGTTGCCTGTCGTGGATCTGACGATCGTTCAGCTGGCTTCCTTATTATTTGTTTACCAGGCTCGGCGAGCAAGTGAGGACCGAACCGTCACCGAAATGCTGGGTACCACGAATGCGGCATTGTTTGAACGCTACATTCCGGAAGCGTTCAACGAGGCTGCATCGCCATGGCCCAAGCTTGTAGTGTTTATCAATCAGCAGCTGGAACTCGGGCGGTCCATTCTTTTGGAACGGGTACCCAGCGATCATCGTGTACGTGAGATACAGGCGATTAACTGCAGTATCGATGACATTGCCGAGAAGAGGCGCGACTACGAACGCACGCCCTACAGCGACGCCCTTCAGCATCGGCGGCCGCTGCAACTGAAGCGTGCCTATTTCGAATCCTCAAAAGAACACGAACTTGAATACCTGGTCCCCCTGATCTTTGCAGGTGAGGTGCTTGGATTCTGGGCATTGACCGTTACTCCGGAAGAAGGCTGGAGTCGAGAAGCTTTCGAAAGCAATATTGGCAGTTTTGCCATCCAGATCAGCGAACTGCTATACCATCGCCAGCAACTTACGCGGGAAAAGCGATTGGAGAGCAGGCTCGGTCGTCGGATACTGGCTCTGGAGGCGGGACGGAATAGACCGGAGCAGTTGCGCTCGGCGCTGGAATTGCTGGGTAACCGGCTGGCAACTCTTGAGGCCATGTTTGACAGCCTGAAGGCTGGCGCCATTATGTATGACCTGTTCGGGCAGGTCCTGCAGTCCAACGCCCGCGCCCTGGATATTGCCGGCCAGGCCAATCTGGCAGTCTACAAGATGACCGCTCTGGATTTTCTTTGTGGCTTGTGCCACCTCAACCAGGAAACTGCGCGCCGACAATTGCGCCATGTGACGCTTAAGCGGGCTGAATTGCGATTGCCGGTGCGGGCAGTAGCCGGGAATCAGGCGTTGATGGTTTCGATTCGGCCTATCGGTTTAGTGAGGAATAAACTGGAAGCTCCCAGGGTGGCCAACTCTGCCCAGCCCTTTAAAATTCTGGGACTTTCCTTTGAGATTACGGATGTCAGTCATGCAGGCGCTGCTCTTCGGTTGAGGGAGGACCTGCTTCAGCAATTGCTGCCGAAACAGCGGAATCAGCTTTCGCGGCTATCGCTTGTCGCCAGACTGACGTCGGCGAAGATCAAGGCCATACCTGCCGGAGAGCGACTACTGAGCGAACTTGATCAGACGGTGACGGCGATAGAGGGCACGATTGCCGAGGTCGAGGATCGACTGGATGGCGATCAGGCGTCGCAGAACGTCAATGCGATGGTCCCGGTAAACGTCTTGCGAGTGGTGGGCGATGCGTTGAGTCGCTCGGAAAAGCGAATCAAGGAAAAACATCTGACGGTGTCCAGTGACTGGCCATTCATGACGTCGCTGGTGAGTGCTGATGCTGAAGAGCTGTCTGAACTTATAGACAGGGTAGTTGTTTTGCTGTGTAAGGACGCGACGCCCGGTAGCCAGTTGCAGATAGATATAAGAGAACAGGTGCAGCCTGAACCCCGGGTAAGTGTAGAGTTCAGTAATGTGGGGTACGGCATACCCCAGAGCGCTCTGGATCGTATTCTGGCCAAAGCGGCGGTTGTCCTGTTGAACAGCGATGACCCACTGGAAGAAACTCTCGGTATGGTGAAGTCGATCGAGCACTGGGGCGGACAGGCCGAGGTAAGCGCGGATGTCGGTAAAGGTTTCTGTCTGCGACTTCATTTCCGGCCTCTGGCTCTCGATTCCGCAGCGTCGATGCCATCAGCACAGGGTCAACCGGAGGATGAAAATGCGGGCGAATAATGGCGGCACAAGGCCTGGGTCTCTGCTCCTGGTGGAGGATGACCCGTTTCTTCTTGAGTTGCTGGAAGAGCTGATTGCCGACGCAGGCTGGACGGTTCATACCGCGAGCAATGGAGAAGAAGCGATACAGTTGGTGAGGCAGCTGCCGGATTTACAGGCCGTTATTACGGATCTGGCGATGCCGGAAATGGATGGCGTCAGACTGATCGAGTGGCTCAGCGATGAACGGTCCCAGCTGCCGGTCATGATCATGACGGCAACCAGAGCGTCCGAAGTTGAAGATTTGCTCAATCACAGGCGTGTCAGTGCGATTTTCCAGAAGCCCCTAACCAGCGAACGGATTGATCAGTTGCTGGATGCGTTGAACCTGTTGAATGATTGAAGGCCTTTTCCCTCTCGAGATTTTCCCCACTGGCGGCCTTTCCAGCTCCGTCATTACGACCGTTTGGGTGGGGGTTTGCGTGGTGGTGTTCCTCAACCTCCGCTTCGGCACCACCTTGTCTGGCCTGGTCGTGCCTGGTTATATCATCCCGTTATTGATCGTTCGTCCCGTCAGTGGTTATGTCGTACTTTTCGAGGGCGTTGTGACCTACCTTCTGGCCCGCCTTCTGGCCGAACAGTTGCCCAAGGCTCTGGGCTACGCGGAACTGTTCGGTCGAGACCGGTTTTTTGCACTCGTTCTGCTAAGCATTGTGGTGCGGCTGGTGTTCGACGGTTCGGTATTCCCGTGGGCGGAAGGCGTGCTGGCCGAACAGGGATTTGACTACAGTATTCGCAGCAATCTTCACAGCTTCGGCCTGATTGTCGTTGCGTTGATTGCCAATCAGTTCTGGAATGGCGGGATCAGGTTCGGAGCAACCTCACTGGCCCTGTACCTTGGCATTACCTACGTGTTGGTTCGTTGGGTGCTGATGGAGTTCACCAACTTCAATATCAACACCCTCAGCTACATGTATGAAGATCTCGCAAGTTCAATCCTGGCCAGCCCCAAGGCCTATATCATACTGCTGACGTCTGCCTTCCTGGCGTCGCGGATGAACATCCGTTATGGCTGGGAGTACAACGGTATTCTGGTGCCCTCGCTGCTGGCACTGCAGTGGTATCAGCCATCCAAGCTGCTGGCTACCTTTGTGGAAACCTTTGTCATCCTCTTCCTGGCCAGATTCCTGCTCACATTGCCGGTGTTGCGTCAGCGCAACATTGAGGGTGCCCGGCTGCTGTTGCTGTTTTTTACCATCAGTTTTGCCTACAAGATGGTGCTGGGCTTTGCTCTGATCGACTGGGCCCCGAACGTAAAAATTACCGACTACTATGGCTTTGGCTACCTGCTGGCCACTCTTATTGCGCTGAAAATGCACCAGAAAGACATTCCGGCGCTGGTAACCAGGGCATCACTGCAGACTTCAGCGGTGGCTGTCGTCGTCGCGAGCCTGTTCGGTTTTGGTCTGACCCTGATTCCCGACCGGGATCAATTCAAGGAACTGGACCGTGCTGCCTATCAAATAGAACGACGAACTGTGGTCAAGCCGCTCGACTATCTGCATCAGCGCTTCGCTGATCTCTATGACTCGGAACGTTCGGCGCTGTTTCAGGCACCTACTCCCCTGGAACTGGACCGTATCGAGTCCGGGTTCATATGGTTGCGGCGTTATGCCCTGAATGGCCAGCCGGAGGCCTTGGCGCAGGCGAATGTCGCGTTGAGTTCCCAGGGTTTTCGACTGGAACTGATTAATGGCTCTACGCTGGCAGTGTTCGACGCCGATTCTCGTCGTGGCTGGGGGGTGTATCTATTGAGCCTTGAGCCAGGCAGCCGTTTATTTGTTCAGGTGCCTGCGCCGCTGGATGAAACGGCGGCGGCTGAGGCCGGTTTCTGGATGTTCCTGCAGGACCGTCCGCGGGCGCTGGCCATGTCCGGGTCGCGTCGCTTTGGCAGCCCGGATGGGGCAGGTGACGCCTTGCTGAATCCTGCCACGGTATTTCAGACATTCCATCGGGTATTCGCGGAAGGCAACGTGTTGCAGCTACGTAGCTACACTCAGTCCACAGCCCGACCGTTGCTCGGGGTGCGCGCTTCCGGGCTCGATCTTGAGTCAGAAGCCAGAACGTCGACACTGTGGGTGAAACAGCGACTTCCTGACGGACTCAACCTGCGTGATATCAAAGACCGGACGGACCGGTTGCAGGTAACCTGGGCGCCATCGCCCTTGAATAACCGACAGCGGGATGCCGTGCAGGAAGGTTTTGCAGAGCTCTTTATAAGTTCTGGCGACCTGCGGCGCTGGATTGCCTACGGTGATTCCTACCAGTTGACGACCCATCTCCAGAACAACCGGATTGACGGTTACCTTCAGCGGTGGCTGGGGGATAACAAGGCACTGATTGCCGAAGCCGGCACCAATCAGTTCGCAAAACCGGAACTGGGCACTCTGGCCTTTTTTGATCAGTTGCTACTTACGCCGTTGTTCAGATTGGTTCATCAGGAGTTGCGCGGCGGGTGGCAACCCGAATGGGAGCCACGACTGGTGCGTCTGTCAGTGCTGGCCCAGAGTCAGGGGTATCAACTTTCCCGCTACCAGCACATTGAAACTCAGGACAACTATCTGATTATGGCTCCCGAGCCCGAAGCCGATAACCGGGCACGCAACTGGGGCATCTTCGTGTTTCGGTTGGGGCCATCCAGGCCATTGTCTGTTCAAGTGCCTAAACCTTTGTACGAGCGGAACACCTTCGAGTTCGGGGCAACCTTCTTTGAGGAAAGTGAGGCAGCCCTGCTGATGATTTCGGGCACTCATCCTTATGCCAACACCGATGGCAGCGCTGATGTTTCTCATTCCTCGAACCAGCAGACGCTGTTCAATCTGGTACATCAGGTGTGGCAGCGTGAACTGGGCTCGGAGCCACTGGAAACGGTTCAGGTCCGTGGTATGGGGGTTTCCTCCACGCTTACTGACAGTGATGCCGATGTGCTGGTGTCGTCTTTCTACGGTCTGAACAATCAAGCCCGGCTCGCCCTGATCAAGGACACGCTCAACGAACTTGGTCTCAGTGCCGCGCCTGTGGTCGGTCAGCCGTCAACGGCAGGATATGAGGCGCCCATTAATGCCCAGAGCCTCTATCTGAGAATGACGGATAACAAAGACTTGACCAGTCTGTGGCTGAGGCCTGATACCCGGCGCCTGTTCCGCTCCAGTGAGGACGACAGGCAGCAGCAGAGCCGCTTTGAGGCGGTTGGCATCGCCAGTCAACTGGGTTCTCTGCCTGAACTGGTGGGTCGTGATGGTCTCGTGGCAGCCTCGCCATCCCAGGTCCGCGGGATGATGCGCATATTGGGCGATTACCAGAGCAGTGAAAATATCAGCTTTCTGGAGCGTTTGGTTCGGGGTCACCCGACATTCAGCTTCAGTCGCGTGGTCGATCTGAACAGCCAGCAAGGGTTTCTGGTGGTACGCCGGTCGCAGGGCGGGGTGGTGCTGATCGCCAACCTGAACCCAAGCCGAAACTCCAGCATGAGCTTGCCCGGCCCGCCAGGACCCAGCAATGATGTTGCCAGTGTTGTACGTGATTTCGTTGGTTCACGTCAGTCGTTCCTGATGATCCGGGAGGACGCACAATGAGGCTTCTTGGGCGGCTGACTGCACTGGTACTGATTCTGTTGTTGTCATGGCCAATTGCGAAAAGTTATCTATTGGCGTCATTTGAGTGGTTCGGCGAGAGCACGGACAACCAGCGCCCCGATTTGCCGGATGAAGCCGATCAGGAAACGGTGTTCTGGCTGGACTCGGAACGCTGGATACGGTTCAGGCTCACTGATAACGCATCAACCCTGAGGATTCTTGCTCACCTTCAGCTGCTGCCAGAGCAGGCAGACACGGAAGAGAACCCCTTGTACGGGTTTGCCTACAGACTGCTTGATGCAAGTGGCGAGGAGATCCACTCAAGCGAGCATTATTTTCGCGCAGCGGTTCTGCCTCCCCGAACGCTGGATGATGGCCGGGAGTTTCCTGCCAGGTTCTATGATGATTCGAACCGGGTAGCCAGCGCCGGTGAAAACCTGTTCTTCAGGCTTGGTGAGGCAGAGTCTGCAGTCGCCCTGGAAATCCGTGCGGTCAACAAGCCCGTTCCTGAAAATCGGGTGGGTGTTCAGGTCAGTTATGAAGAAACCAGACAGCGGGAGGATGCCTCCCGGCTGTGGCCCCGCCTTGCCCCGGAAACCCGCCAGCGGCTGCTTCGGTCTCACGCCTATCCTCCTCACCTTGTCAGTTCCTCTGAGATAGAAAATGCACTGATGTCTCGGTGGATGCCTCTGGGGCCAGAAGGGGTGAGTGGCGCTGATTTTCTCAGCGATTACCTTTACACGCTGGAAGTGCCACCACCGCCACCCAAAGGGGCTAACGACGTACTTCCCTCTGGTCTGTATGCCGACCAGAGCCACTGGGTGACCGTTCCGATACACGAACAGGGCAATTATCGGATTGAGATTGAACCGGTTGATACCGGAGTAACAGACTTTACTGTCAACGTTGGTCACCAGCGCAACGCTGATCTGGAGGTATGGCAGTCTGTTCTGAATGGGAAACCGCCCATATTGGTGTGGACTGGAAAGCTTGGCCCTGGATTGCTACAGGTGATCCCCAATGTGCCGGTTGTCGTTCGTCTTTTCGATGGTGACACCGGCGTTGAACAGACGCCGGACGCCAACTATCTTCGGGCCGATGAGGTGTCAGCGGGGACGCCGGTTGGTTTCAAGCTTGACCCGGGCAATAATTCGGAGCAACCCGTTCGGCTGGACTTGCGCACTTTTGTCCATCCCGAGCGGCCGGACTCCGGACCCGAACCGACGATTGAACTGCGAGTCAAAGACCGCCATGGAGCGGTGTTAAAGCAGTTCCGAAAGAGCATCAATCCACCCGTGAGTTACTATCAGCGGTTCAGTGGTGAGCTGCCAGGTAGCCGGGTCTCGGAAGCTGAACACCTCTTCCTCCACGTGCCGGAATCAGCAGCGGAACTGATGGTGGTGAGCGACACGCCCGTTCTGGTTACTGGCTATGCGCGCTTGAACGAGTTGCCATTGGTGCGGAATCTACCCGACGAACGCAGGCCCTGGCAGGATCGCTCCAACCGCATGCCAAGCTGGTTTCTCATGAAGCCAATGGAGTCGTCGGCTCCCGCACAACGGGTTGCGCTACAGTGGTTCTTCCAGCCGATTGAGCGTAATCCTGCCATTGCCAGCGGGCGCTATGACTGGCAGGCGCTGGAACCGTCGCGCACCAGTCCGTTGCGGGAGGTGCTGTTTCCGCATCAGCTTACCGGTCCGTTGCGGCAGGCTGCGGTAGGCAGCGTCTACCGTGCGCTGACCGGACAACCGCTGACACTGGAACTGGTTGCGCCTGGACGGGATATTCCGTTCAGGCCGGAACTGATCTACCGGCGCACGGATCCGGCTCCGGAAACGGTGACGATTCGTCGAAACGGAGAGGTGTGGTTGCGCCGGGGTATCGCCGGGCGCACAGGGCGGTTTTCCCTGCCAGTGGTTGATGCCGGGCGCTATACCGTTGAAGTTGAGGCATCCGGCCAGTGGTATCTCAATCACAACCGGCCGCCTGAAGGCAAAGGATACTTGCAGCGATCCTTTTATACACTGGGGTCATCGGGGCAGGAATTTGTGCTGGATAAAGTGGCGCCCAGGGAAGTGGTAAATCTGGATGTGGTTGCGCCTCAGGGTAGCGAGAGTCTGACCATTACGGTCCGGGTCGTAAACGCCGCACGTTCGAAGGGGTTGCTGACGGACTACAGCTTTCTTGAGCGCCGATACGAAATTCAGGTGAATGAGCGGAAAACCCTGCTGCTGGGAACCCAGTCGGATACCTGGGCATCGCCGATAACGGTGGGCGTCCCTCTCGGTGACGACCTGCCGCCAGGGCGTTACCGGATTTCGGTGACAGCGGGTACGTCGGGTGGCCTGGTCTCTGCGTACACGGTCCGGGAAGGGAAGAGTCAGAGTTTTCGTTTTTTCAGGAGGTCTCTGGATGGCTATTAGACAGATAATGATCACTTCGTTAATGGTGTTTCCAGTCTGGGTCGGGATGATGGGTGGTGCTATGGCGGAGATAACCGGAATGGCAGAAGCTCGTGACGCCTTGCAGGCCAGAGTGGACAGCTTCCATCCACTAACCGATGAAAACCTGTTTGCGCTTGAACAACCATTTGCAGACATACTCCGGGCCAGACCTGGGCAGGATCTGGCATCCGCTCGTGATGCGCTGGAGGGCGCGGGGTTTTCGTGGCAGCGGCTGAATAGCGGTTTTCTACTGCTCACGGATCAAAAGGGGACAGGGTTGGGCCATTATCTCTTCCGCCCTGGCGCAGGTGACGGGGTGATGATTCAGGCGCCTCACCAGTTCTACGACCGGCATACCGGTCAGTTGGCAATCGATCTTTTTCTCGAAAGTGGTGCCAGTGTGTTGGCCCTGAACAGCGCCCATCGCCGGTTAGCGGTAACTGGCAGGACCGGCAATGCGGATATTGCTCATCTGGACGGTACGGTCTTTGAACCATTGACCCGGGCTTTCGCACTCAACCAGTCAGATGGGGTGGTTCTTCAGTTGCACGGGTTTTCGGCTGAGAAGCGAAAAAGTACCGCGGGCCGCGAGGCTGACATTATTGTAAGTAGCGGTCAGCGCTGGTTACAGCCAGTAGCCGAACGTTTTGCCTCCTGCCTGGCCAGGGTTGATCGCTGGCAGGTTCGCCGGTATCCGGTGGATGTCGGTGAACTGGGCGGTACCACCAATACCCAGGGCGCTTTGCTTCGCCGTCTTGGCAACAACCGTTTCGTGCATCTTGAATTGTCGCGCTCGCTGCGGGACTGGCTTGTTAGTGACGATGCGGAACTCAAAACCTTCGGTGCCTGTTTCCGGGCCATGACAAGTGACCTGTCATGATCGGTCGCTGGTGTCTGTTCTTCGTCTGTTGCCTGAACACGTTGCCAGCGGTGGCATTCGGACCTTCAGGGCAGTGGGTTACTCCGGATGAGAGACCTCCGCTTGTCTGGCAGCAGGTTCAGGATTTGCACTGGGATTCTGGGGCATCCCGGTCGACGGTCGACGGTGGTGGCGCCTATGTGCTGCCTGGAGGAGGGAGCGCGCGTTTTCTCATCGAGGAAGGAAGATACGTCCGGCTGCAGCCCGCTAATGCGGACGGTGTTGCCCCGGGGGCCCTCGACACCCTTGAAACCCTGCAGTCACGGGACGGCGCCTGGTTCTATCCGATTGCTATGAGCGGTGCGGGCTCTGAAGGTGACGTCGTCAGTCTTCGGCCGGTTGCGGCAGACCGTGTTATCTGGCTGCGTAACAACGGAGAAAAATCACTTCGCGTCAAGGTATTTGAGGGGCGATACGCTGCGCCCCCAACGGAAGTGACCTGGCAGCCCCAGACGCTGGCGGAACTGCCCCTGACGACGCTCAGGCAGTATCCGCAGTCAGAGTTGCAACACTATCATCCGTTGCAGCATACGATCCCCCACCGTTTTACTCTGGAAGGCCCCGGGCTATATGCACTCACTTTCCGGGAAACCCATAACCAGTTACCCCGCAGTCGTCGTGTGCGGATTGCGGTCGCCCTGGATGAACAGCCATCGGAAGTGTCTTACCTGCATTTCACCACCGACCGCCGCCATCGGTACCAGCAAGAAGAGAACCGACTGTTGCTCAGCCTGGCTGAGCGGCATTATCTCTGGATTCCGGCTGGCGAACATCAGGTTTCCCTGAACTCGGATCACTCACTCTGGTTTCGCCTGTTGGAGGCAAAGTCAGACCGCAGCACGTCATCGGGGAGTGCCTGGTCCTGGGAGCAAACACGGGCGGTATTGCGGGACAGGCTTTTGTTCCAGCAGCAGCAAACCCAGTGGGCGATTGACAAAGTGCTTGGCCAGGGGGCTGGTGCCGCTGAGCTTGCCGCTGCCAGCTTCGATTCTGAAGAGGTCTCTGGCTGGCAGGCGGGTGATCCCGGCAATCTGTTCCGTCGGCGCTATACCCAGAACAGAACCCTGTGGCCTGCGGAAGGGTCAATGCAATATCGGGTGATTCCTCTTGCAACAGAACTGAATCTTACTGCCAGAGACCGTTGGGAATTCTCAAGCCCGGAGCCAGCGGGTGATCCTGTGCAAACTTTTTTTCGCGTGGCCCGCGAGCCTCGAACACTGGCGGTTCCGTTCACGCCGGGCCCCACGCATCTGGAGCTTACTCTGACTCAGCCTGAACAGCCTACAACGTTAATGGTTGGTTACGCTGGCAACGAAGCGACGTTAAGGTTTCAGCCGCAAGCGAAACTGGACGCACCGCAGCTTCGTCTGTCTGCCTCGGCCCAGCAACAACGACAGCAGGCCAGCTCCGCCCCTGAGCAGACGGTAAGCAAGGTTTGGCTTCCGTTGCCGGAAGGCGTGGAAAAAGTACAGATCCAGGCCATTGAGGGAACGGCGGACGTGCGTGCGACCGTTGACGAAGGTCGCTGGCCTGCGCTTACTGAACAGGAATTCGAAGATCAGTTGAATTCTGTCGGCGCGGATACCTTGCCGGATAACTGGCAGGAATACGCCAGTCAGTTCGTCCGTGATTGGCTTTATAGCCGTTATCACAACTTTGTGGATGATCTGTCCCCTGCGTTTTCGACGCATGCACCGGCAAAGGCCAAAGAGAATCTGGATGCTCTCCGCGCGGGAGCCGAGCCCGAACTGACCCGCCGGTATGCAGAGGGCCTGTTCGTATACTCTGAGGATGCGGAGGTCCGTAATCAGGCTTTTCGTTTCCTGCGCCAGACCCATATCCAGCAGAATGATGAATATGGATTGCAGAGCCTGCTGGCCACCGCCTTTCTGCATCACCGTCAGACCTCGGTATTGCCGGATCTGGCTCTGGCTCTGGAGCGTGGCGGCTATGACAACGAAGCGCTAAAGCTTGCCCTGGTGCTGCTGGAATCGAATCAGCTGCCCCTCCGGCGACAGGAAATGCGAGACCTGGCTCTGAGGTCGGCCGTGCTGTCGGATTGGCCACTGACACTGCACGAGTTGACGCGGGACCTTCCTGAGGCGGAGCAACGTGGCTGGCGCAGGCTTTATCTGCGGGAGCACTATGATCCTGAAGATTCAGAAGCGGCTCTCCCGACATTTCATCCAATTCTCGACTTTGCCGAAGGCCTTCCTTCCCCTGATCGTGTAACGGCCAGCGAGTGGCTGCAAGCGTTTGGTCGTGACTACCCCGGACGATGGAGGTGGCGGGACTGGCATTCCGGTTATGAGGATGAAGTGGCACAGGTAAATGTCCATAACCCTGACCTCAATCGTTTTTACCAGCGTCAGCGGGTGTCGCCAGAGACGCCGCTTGTTTTGAATGTCACGGGACCAGCGCAGCTGAGGGTCAGCCTGTCGTTACTGCATAACAACAGGGAAAGCCGGCTGAGTGACAGCCTCGGGATTACCCATAACGGGAATGGGTACCGTTTCCCGATCATCGACAGTGGGGTCTTCAACCGTCATCGAATTATCGGTGCCGAAAATGAATTTCCCGGTCGGGTGGAGCAGGTGGAGATCAGCCTGGGGCCCGGTGAGCATAGGCTGGAAATGGCACCTGAACGACGGTCCGCCCTGATGCAGGTGGAGCTCAATACACCACAGTTTCTGGCGCGCTCCTATCTCTGGGCACAGAATCGGGTTTGCGTGCGCACTACCTCTGGGTGGCCCCAGGGAACAGGCCAGCGTCCCGCACCCGCATCCCTGCCGATAGTGTCCCCGGACTGGGCAACCAATCTGATGCCGAACACCGAGCAGTGCCAGAGCTTCTCCACGGGCGCAACCGATCCAGGCCCCACGGTCCGATTTGAACCAGCGCCACTGCCGGAATACGCCAGGGACCTGAACCCGGATCCTGCTGGTCATCCTTCCCATGACAAGGTCTCGCAGTATCTTTCGCAAGTGTTGCAGACGCCCGGTTTTGCCCGTCGCCCAGAGCTCATCGCCCGCAGCAACGCTTTGGCGGCTGTTTATCCTGACTCGCCGATAATCCGACAACGCCTTGCAGCCGTTAATGCGGAGCATGGCTGGGAGCAGGAGGAACTGATTCTCGACAGTGCCGGGATTCTGCGATTTGACAGCACTGAATGGCCTGCGGCGACGCCATTTCTGAAAAATCGTTACGCACTGCTGGGCCAAACGCCCACGGCTGCGGAGCAACTGTTAAGTGGGCTCGAACCCATCGTGATAGCCGTCGACAATGAACAGAGCCGTGAATATCGGTTGAGGCTTCGTATGGATAAGGTCGGATTCGAGAGAGTGTCTCCGGTGGCGCTGGATGTGAGAATTGATGGTGAACCATATTCTCGGGTCAGGTTGGACGAGGCCCGGCCAGGCAGGACGCTTAGGCCCCACCTGCCACGGGGCACTTCACAACTGGAGTTGCAGCTAATAAAGCCTACCAGCCGACACTGGGTCCATGTTCAGCTGGAACAGCGCCGCGGCCCGGAAGAGCGCTGGCAACCGGTGGTGCGGGAACAAACCCGAACCTATTACTCGGTGCTGCCCGGCCAACCGCTGAAACTGTATGTGGATCAGCCGGCCTGGTTGCGGCTGGAAGTGTTCGATGGACAGCAGCGAATGCAGCAGTACGTGTACCATCCGGACGCAGGGAATCTGATTCTTGACGCAAAGGATCTCAAGGGGCCCTATGTCAGGGTGTACTCACTCCGTCATCAGCCAGGCAGGCTGAAGGCTTTACCGCCCTCATCAACACCGGCGCTGGTCTCATCAAAGAAAGCACCGTTGCAACACAGCAATGCTGCCACACCGTCGGCATTCCTGTCCGACGGTATTGCAATCCCCGCCCGCGAGGGAGGCACGCACGGTGGTTATGGGGAATGGGTGCAGCGCCGTAATTTCGATGGGATCAGCGATCTTGAAAGCGAGCGCTACCTCGAGCTGGGATGGCGTTATCAACAGAACCCCCGGTTTTCCCGGTTCTACTGGCAGTCTGACGTTTTTCTCCGCCGCCATACCACGGAAGATATTTCGCTGCTGGGGAGCCAGCAATGGTTGACCTGGCGACCGGACAACCGCCATTGGCGGTTGACCCTGAGTGCTGGTGGTTTCTGGCAGCCAGCCGAATCGGCAGCGAGCCTTAAGGGACGAGTGCAACTGAATGGCTATATGCCACTGAGCGATGACTTGGCATGGGAGCACGAGCTGTCCGGTTTTGCCAGCTGGCTGTCAGAGAGTTCGAATCCGTCTGCGGAAGGTTACGATGATGATGTGTTCACCCGTTATACCTCCGACCACCAGTATGGGGTGGAATGGCAGGAATCTCTAAGCTACCGGCCCAGGCGAGACAGCCGCTTGCGCCTGGATGCGAGCGTTCGGACAAATGAAAACCTGGGGCCTGACCGGTTTGGTCTGGGGTTGCGATGGGATCAGTTCTGGTTGCGGCAGACCCGGACTTATCTCAGTGTTGAACAGCGTTGGTTCCAGGCGGACGGTGATCGGTCGCAACAGGCGTCCCAGCAGTTGATCGGTGCGGGCGTTGACTGGCATCTGTGGCGGAGTCGGGGGCAGCGCTGGTTTGTCGGGCTGGGTGCGGGGCTGGACCTGGACTCGTCCGAACCGGCGCTGAAACTGACCGTCGGTTCCGATGCGCCCGGTGCCAGGCGGCTGGAGGATTTCCGGCGTGAGCGCTTTCCATTCTTCGAGCTGCAGGAAATCAATGCGGCTCGCTCTGTGGATACCAACGAGCTGAACTATGTCGAATGAATCGGGCACACAGGTGCTGACGCCACAAGAACATATGCTGTTGGGCCTGAGCAAACAGTGGCAGCAGGTATACCGGCATCTCGCGGTACAGCTTGAGCGGGAATTTCTTCATTGGCGTCGTGGCCGGAACCGGCCCGAGACAGTACCCGAAGCGCAATGGCTTGTGCAGCAGGTAGCGAGCTTCCTGGAATTCCGGGCCGCTGATGCATTGGCGCTACTGGATAAACTGGATGAGGGCTATCGTGGGTTCACTCAGCGCTATCAGGGTGCGGGCAGTGCCATGGAACGTCAGCAGCACCTATTGGCCTACGCTGCGGAACTTGGCCAGACTCGTCGTGGTCTTCGGGCAGACCGAAGGGCGCTGGACCGCTGGTTTGATGAGTCTGCTCTGCGGGATCGCTACCAACGGAAGGTGAGTGAAGAGCAAAGGCTGCTGACATTCTGTGTGAATCGCCTGAACGCCAATGTGTGCCATTTCCTGGAGCATTATACGCGTCCACAGGACGTGAGGATGCATCTCAATTCCCTCAATAACCCTGACCTGATCGAACAGTTGCTCACTCGCAAACTGGGCCATCGGGTAACGACCGCCAGCCTTTCGCTTCTCAGTGGACTGCTTGATGTCAGCAGTGGGGTGTTTGGAGAGTTTATTGAGCCGCAGATACTGCAGTACTGTTTTCGTCTGTCCAACGATCCGGATCAGCCACTGTGGCTTCAGGCTGAAGCGCTCAGAGTGACTATGAGTCTGGATACTGACGCATCTCTGGGTCTGGCACAGGAACGTTTTGAACAGCAGGATCTCGGTGACCGGATTTTCTTCCGCGCGCGGATTCTGTCCATGATGTTGCCAGTACAGGATCACCACAAAGCCCAGGCTCTTTATCACAAGGCGTGTCAGGACCCCAGTGAGCACGTGCGCCAGGGGCTGGTCCGGGTCCTTCCAGAGCTGGCTGGGCCACTGACGAGGTCGTTGATTGAAAGCCTTATCGAAAAAGAAAGCTGCGATCGGGTTCGCGCCCGCCTGATCCGGATAATGCCTGACCTGGTGCAGGCGGGTAAGTGCACTGCGGAGAAGGCTTGGGAGGTGCTCCAGCCCTGCCTGAACAATCAGGTGTCATCGTTACTGGTACGTGCCGCATTGGCTGCGCTGGTGGATCTGAGCCGTATGAATGCAGATATCGCTGGCGGAAGTGACGAGCCGGAGCAACTCCTTTCGGCCTTACATACGGGGCATGAAGAGACATCGGTGCGCCGCGCAGCTGCCCAGACCCGGGAACGTTTGTGGGCGAGCCGACAGGAGCTGGTCCGATCCAGCCTGTTCAGGCCGCTCAAAGACCTGCACTGGCAACAAAGGACGCGGGTCCGTCTTGAGGATAACGCTGTCAGTGACGAAGATATTGGGCGCCTTCTGGCCAGTCTTGCTGAAAATCAGTTTGGTTACGATGTCGCTCGACGTGGCCGGAAACTCGCAGTGACAGGCGGTTCCCGATATCAGTTTCGAAGCTGGCGCTTTCTTCACGAATTCAGAACCAGTGCCAGCGATAAACGCCAGAACTACAACCATACCAAGGGGCGTGTGTATCATGGAAACATGCAGGTGCCTGCGTGGCATCTGGCAGAACTTAGCGAAACGTCAGTGCCGGGAGAGCCTCTGCACATAGCGGAGGATGGTGACTGGCGGCCCTACCTCCCCCTTATGGACCAGATTCTTTCATCGCTGGATCAGGGCTGGCCAACCCGTCCGGTTGAGATTTATACCAGCGAGGGTATTACCCGCATACACCCTCCAAGGGGGTTGGCAGCCCGGCTGCGGGCCCGCCTGATTATTACCCTGCGATTCTCCAGGCTCAGCCGGTTGCGTAACTGGCGGGAGTCGTCGACCCGGGAGCCGGAAGCCTATCTGGAAGCGCTGGAGAAACTTGGATTTCGTTTTGAACTGTCAGGTTATCTCACTGAGGGCGGACAGCGCCATCAAACCGATCCGAGAGTGAGGCGTTTTTTCCCGGGGCTGGCGAGCATCGCGCCTCTGCCCGTGCTGTTACAGGACTTCAGGAATTACTTTTACTCAGTTTACGAGAACAACCTTCAACATCTGGTGATGTTCATCCTGGCCACCGCCACCGTATTTTTTGGCCGGCATATCTACATAGGCCACCAGATGAAAAAGGCTCGGGCCAATCTGCCCTTTGTAGTGGGTGGCTGGGGAACCCGTGGTAAATCTGGCACCGAACGTTTGAAAGCGGCACTGTTCAATGCCGAGGGGCTCAGTGTGGTTTCCAAGACCACCGGATGTGAAGCCATGTTCCTGTACAGCCCGGCCAACGGGAGCCTGCGCGAGATGTTCCTGTTCCGGCCCTACGACAAGGCGTCCATCTGGGAACAGGTGGATCTGGTGCGACTTGCCTCAAAGTTCCAAACCGATGTGTTTCTCTGGGAATGCATGGGCCTCACGCCGCGCTATGTCCAGATACTCCAGGAACAATGGATGCGGGATGACATGGCGACCATCACCAACTGCTACCCGGACCATGAGGATATTCAGGGCCCGTCCGGTATCGAGATCCCCAGGGTGATGCAGAAGTTTGTGCCTAAGCGTAGTCAGCTGCTCACCACTGAGCACAACATGTATCCGTTTCTTCGCGCGGCCGCCCAAAGTAAGGGCAGCGACATTATCAAGGTTGAAGAATGGGAATCTGAGCTGTTGCCTGCGGATGTACTGGACCGTTTTCCGTACGAGGAGCACCCGCTGAACATCGCGCTGGTTCTGCGGATGGCAGACGAGCTGGGTCTGGAAGCGGACTATGCCCTTAAGGAAATGGCAGATCGCGTGGTTCCTGACCTTGGGGTTCTGAAAATCTACCCTCGGGTCAACGTTCGTGGCCGTCATCTGACGTTTATCAATGGTATGTCCGCCAATGAGCGCCATGCGGCACTGGCCAACTGGCGTCGCCTGAAAATGGATGAATACCATCCGACGGAAACTCCGGATGCCTGGATTGTCACGGTAATCAACAACCGGGCTGACCGGGTGCCGAGATCTCAGGTCTTCGCGCGGATGCTGGTTCAGGATTTGAGCGCTGACCGGCACTTTTTGATCGGTACCAATCTGGACGGCCTGCAGTCATACATCGATCACGCCTGGCAGCAAAGGCTGGAGAGCGAGAGCTTTGCCGATCAGGATAGGCAGGCACTTCTGGAGGCACTTGACCGCTACGCCCATCAGTTGAGGGTGGTTACGACTGACCAGGCTCTGCTGGACCGTACCCAGGCCATGCTGCGTGGTTTGGGGCATACGCCCCCACCGGGCCCGGATAGCCTGGGCGAACAGGATACGCTGGCACAATTCTGTGACGCCGTGGAAATGGATAGCGACATTGCAGATGGAGTGCTGGCCCATTGGCAGGAAAATGCTCTGGAACTGACCCAGTTCCGCGAGTTACGGCAGGCACTGGAGTCCGGAAGTGGCGGATATGAACGCCTGCAGGACGTGCTCAGTGTCTGGTTTAAGAGACGTGTTGTGGTATTGCCCAACAGTCATGCCACCGGCGACGAAGTGATTCGGGACATTGTGGGGGACACGCCACCGGGGCTGGAAACCCGAATGATGGGTATGCAGAACATCAAAGGTACGGGGCTGGATTTTATCTATCGATGGCAGTCTTGGGACAGGCACTACCAGGATGGTCGAATGCTGCTCTCCCGTGATCCGGACTCAGTGTTGGCTGCGGCCCGGAATCTGGCTGCGGTAGAAGACTTCGGCTGGCTTGATTTCGATTATTTCCGCCCCCTGCTGGTTCAGGCAATGGAAATGACCACCAACCAGACCCAGGCCATCCAGTCAGAACTGGAGATTATCCGGAGTCGGCTGGAGCAGCGCAGGGCTGAGCTGCAAAAAACAACGGGGTCGGAGCAACAGACCGCAGGTAAACTGGAGCGCATTTTCAATGGTCTTGAAGCTGTTCTGGATGCCGGTGCTGCCGTAAAACGCCGCAAGCGCGCAAACCAGATCTATAAGGATCTGACCAGCCAAAGGATTAGTCACGAGCGTGCCGCCCTGGAGCTGAAGGACATTAACCGGTCGCAGAAAGGGGGCTGGTTGAAGCGTCGCTTCCTCGCTACATAGACCTCTTCGTGCCTGCTTAAATAGATCGTAACAGTGACTCAATACGATTGAGATTGAGCGGCAACCCCTGCCACTTGGGGGGTATCGGTAGGTATTCACAAGAAAAATGCCGAAAATAGATAATATAAATTTCAATTATAAAATCAAAGACACTAAAGTAACTCTCAATGTCAGCGGTCTGGTTATTTTTTGAACGGACGCTGGCTCGCTGAAGTCGCTTTTATGCTTCATAAAAGAGCACCTCAAACCTTAGAAGACAGGACTGAGACCATGCCATACGCAAAAGACGTTGACGCCATCGCTTCCCTGCTGAAGCAGAACCCGACCTGGAACGCCATCAAGCCCGAGCACGCGGCCCGCATGCGCGCCCAGAACAAATTCAAGACCGGTCTGGACATCGCCAAGTACACCGCGAAAATCATGCGCGAAGACATGGCGAACTACGATAAGGACACGTCTCAGTACACCCAGTCCCTGGGTTGCTGGCACGGCTTCATCGGCCAGCAGAAAATGCTGTCCATCAAGAAGCACTTTGGTACCACCAAGCGTCGTTACCTGTACCTGTCTGGCTGGATGGTTGCCGCCCTGCGCTCCGAGTTTGGCCCTCTGCCTGACCAGTCCATGCACGAGAAGACCGCTGTATCTGGTCTGATCGAAGAGCTGTACACCTTCCTGCGTCAGGCGGATGCCTGGGAACTGAACCACCTGTTCCGCGCCCTGGAAGAAGCTCAGAACGCTGGCGACAACGCCAAGGCTGACGATCTGATCAAGCAGATCGACAACCACGAAACTCACGTTGTGCCTATCATTGCCGACATCGACGCTGGTTTCGGTAACGCCGAAGCAACGTACCTGCTGGCCAAGCAGATGATCGAAGCCGGCGCTTGCTGTATCCAGATCGAAAACCAGGTATCCGACGAGAAGCAGTGTGGCCACCAGGACGGCAAAGTGACCGTTCCTCACGCCGACTTCCTGTCCAAGATCAACGCTGTACGTCTGGCTTTCCTTGAGCTGGGTGTGGACGACGGTGTGATCGTTGCCCGTACTGACTCGCTGGGCGCTGGCCTGACCCAGAAGATCGCCGTGACTGAAGAGCCGGGCGACCTGGGTGACCAGTACAACAGCTTCATCGACGGTGAAGTGATCGAGAAAGCCGAAGACATCAACAACGGCGACGTTGTGATCAAGCAGAAAGGTCAGCTGGTTCGTCCCAAGCGTCTGGCGTCTGGCCTGTTCCAGTTCAAGCCTGGCACTGGCGAAGACCGTGTGGTTCTGGACTGTATCACCAGCCTGCAGAACGGCGCTGACCTGCTGTGGATCGAAACCGAGAAGCCCCACGTTGGGCAGATCGCTGCCATGGTTAACCGCATCAAGGAAGTGGTTCCCGATGCCAAGCTGGTTTACAACAACAGCCCGTCCTTCAACTGGACCCTGAACTTCCGTCAGCAGGTATTCGACGCGTGGAAAGAAGAAGGCAAGGACGTATCTGCCTACGAGCGCGCCGACCTGATGAATGCCAAGTACGACGAAACCGACCTTGGCAAGCTGGCCGACGAGTGGACTGCCAACTTCCAGCGTGACGGGTCACGTGAAGCCGGCATCTTCCACCACCTGATCACTCTGCCGACATACCACACGGCTGCTCTGTCTACTGACAACCTGGCCAAGGGCTACTTCGGTGACGAAGGCATGCTGGCTTACGTTGCAGGCGTTCAGCGCAAGGAAATCCGTCAGGGTATCGCAACTGTGAAGCACCAGGACATGGCCGGTTCCAACATTGGTGATGACCATAAAGAGTTCTTCGCGGGTGACGCAGCTCTGAAGGCTGGCGGTAAAGACAACACCATGAACCAGTTCTAAACTACGTTCGGTTGTCACTGAAGCGGGCTGAGACGCTCGTTTCAGACCACGAAACCCCGCCTTGCGCGGGGTTTTGTTTTTTTACAGTAACGTTTTCTTCTAGGCTCCTGAAATCAAAACATAAACTGCCGGTTTAATCTTTTTCCCCACCGACTCTGTTTCATTACTGGAACAGTTTATCTCGATCAGTCGTGTTGAGTGTTTGTTCCTTATCGCATTAAAAATATTAAAAACAGCAAGTTGAGATTGTCTTTTGGATACTGGCACGGGAATCGCTGTGTTCGTCTGGCGGGGCCGAACCTTGGCTTACCGAAGGCTAGCGGTTTAAGTCAGCCCCCTCTGAAAGCCAATAATCGAAAAGGAATTGACATCATGGATACCAAAAAAAGTTTGCTGGCAGCTGCCATCGCAATGAGTCTGGGTGTTTCCGGTTTCGCATACGCGGATTTAGGAGGAGACGGAGATCCGAATACCAATGCGGACGATACTTCCACGGCTAACAACGACCATTCCGGCAACACCGACTCCGGTAACGATAACTCCACCAACACCGACAATACGAACAATTCGGACAACTCGGACAACAGCACCGATGTGGCCGATTCGTTCAAAATTGCCGATAGTGGAAATGACAGTTCGGACAACTCGGATAACTCGGATAACTCCGACAATTCTGACAACAGCACCGATGTGGCCGATTCGTTCAAGATTGCCGACAGCGGTAATGACAATTCCGACAATTCCGACAATTCAGACAACAGCACTGACGTTGCCGATTCGTTCAAGATTGCGGACAGCGGAAACGATATGTCGGACAACTCGGACAATTCCGACAACTCCGATAATTCGGACAACTCTGATAACTCGGACAATAGCACCAATGTGAACGATTCGTTCAAGATCGCTGACAGTGGCAATGATATGTCCGACAACTCCGACAACTCCGATAATTCCGATAATTCCGATAACTCGGACAACTCGGATAACTCGGATAACTCGGATAACTCCACCAACATTGCAGACAGCGGAAACACAACCGTGTCTGACAGTGGCAATGACAGCTCCGATAATTCAGTGGCCCTTGATCTGGACGTGTTCCTCAACAACGCAGATCTGGACGGTAGTGTATCGGGCACAGCAACCACCTATGGTGATGCCAATGGCAGAGGCTCACACACTGAGGTTCACAATAGCAACGAAATCTCCGGTGGTTCAGCGAACTACACCGGTGTCGGCGCATTTGCCCAGAACGCAGGTAATGGAAGCGTTACACAGGCCAATGTCAGTGTAATGTCCAACCTGTCCACCGGCGGTGGCGGCACCGAGTGAGGAATTCAGGCCGCATCTGTCGGCAGTCGATGCGGCTTGGTTATTCCGGGAGAAATGCCATGGGTCGAGTCATCAAATGGAAACTGAGGGCTGTCTTGCTGGCATTATTGATCGGCGCAACGGGATTTGTATCGGCTGAGGAGTGGATGGATGCCACACCATTGTCGGCGGATCAGCTGGCGGATTCGAGTGGTCGCCAGGGAATCCCGATGCAGTGGCAGATTAACGATAACCAGCAAAATGCGAATGTGTCCGACAACCTGCTGTCGGGTAATGTTGTCACAGGTGACAACAGTATTTCCGACAATGCGTTCGGCAACATGAGCGGGGTAGCCACGGTGATCCAGAATACCGGTAACCAGGTGGTCATTCAGGACAGTACCCAGATCAATATACTGATAAATCACTGACGGAGGTGGGCCATGGTCAGAAAGGTTCTTGTTGCGATCTGCACGAGTGCCGGGCTGCTATGGTCCACTGCCTTTGCCGGCTCGGTCATGGTGCCGGGTATTGGTGGTGATGTACGGATAGAGATAAACAGTTATGAAAACAGACGCTTCGATAGCGTCATGCGCCAGCAATACGATTTCAGTTGCGGCTCCGCAGCTGTGGCGTCGTTATTGGCGTTTCATTACGAAGATCAGGTAACTGAGCACGATGTATTCGTTGAAATGCTCGCATTGGCGGATGAAGAAAAGGTACGTAAGCACGGGTTCTCCATGCTTGATATGAAGCACTACCTTGAGGCTCGAGGGTACCGGGCGGATGGGTTTCGCATGGCATTGAGCGGTCTCAGGGAGAAGGTGCGCTTGCCGATGATTGTGCTGCTGGACATCGAGGGCTTCCGGCATTTCGTCCTGATCAAGGGGATTAGCGAGGACGAGGTCCTGGTAGGGGACCCAGCGCGGGGGCTGAAAGTTTATTCCTACGCACAGTTCAGCGATTACTGGAATGGCACCGCCTTTATTATCCGCAGCCATCTTGAGCAAGGCCGAGACGCTTTTCTTGGCGAGGGACATTGGCCTCAGGTGGCCAGGGCGCCAGTACAGAAAGGCCTGGGCGATCCTTCACTCGGGCACATACTGCCTTACTGGCCCTCTACAAGGGAATGGTGATGATCATGAAAGTCCGGATCCCAGTTATCGCATTGGCTGTTTCATTTGCAATCTTGTCGCTGCCTGTCCAGGCAGAACTGACGCTCGGTGTTGAGCCACTGAGTGATCCGGAGCTGGCTGATTACCGGGGGGGCTTCCTGATGGATAGCCTGGAGATCAGTATTGGTCTCGAGCAGATCGTTGGTATTAACGGTGACACCCTCGTGATCAATCGTTTGACCATCCCCAATCTCAACCAGGCAGCGAACGATCGCCTGGTGGATCATCAAATGGAAACCGTTCTCGAGGTGATCAGTGCAAACCGGAGTGGCACTGCACGGGTGTTCAGCAATATGGCCGGGCCCAATGGGTGGATGACGGTGGTTCAGAACAATCTTGATAGCACTGTCATACAGAATATGCACCAACTGAATATTGAGCTGAACAATTTGGGTGTTGGTAATCAGTTCCCGGCAAGGTTCAGCGATCAGTTGGTACAGTTGTTGGGTCGTTGATGGCCCTTCGGATCCTGTCTAAAGGCTGATTGGGAGCTTCAGAGTAATTTCGCTGTTGGGCGCATTTTCCGTAACCCCTACGCTCACTGTCAGGCTCAGGCTTGTGGATCGCGTCAGCCGTTGGGACAAGCCGAACGACAATGATCCGATCTGAATTCGGTCAAAGTTGGAGGCGAACAGATCATCATTCCTCTCGAATGTTGTTTTCCGGATGATCGAGTGGTCATAGCCCAGACTAAAAGAAGTTCGGTCATTGAAGGCGAATCCCATCCCGAAGCCGAAGCGCACTATGTCGCCCGGGTCGACCGTGCCGCCATTTTCGAAGCCTTGCTCCTCTTTAAGCGTCCAGACATAACTCAGGTTTCCGAACAGCACGGCTGGGTCTGTTGGGTAAATGAATGAAAAGCCCGGTTCGAATGCCCAGAAACCAGAACCGGTAGGTCGATTTTCAAGTTCTATACCAATCGGGTTGCCCTGATTGTCTCGAATAATCCTTTGATCGACGTCGTAAGGACCTTCTCCGGTTGGCGCCTTTACCCGCATTGCGCCAATAACATAGGGCCAGCCACCCAGGCCATCCGTCAGCTGGTAGCGAGCGGAGAGTTCAACATCACCGAGGCCCTCGCCAGACGACTCCCGAAGTGTATCCACCGGTGTGCCCTGGAAAACCTCGCGCTCCCGCAGGTCTTCATTGATGCTGAGATAAGGTACACGGATCGCTGCCTCAAGCTTGCTGGTAAAGCCGTACTTCAGCGACATCGCGCCGACGAAAATATCACGTTGGATTTCCGAAATGTTGATCAGCCCGATGAGCAGGGCCGGTATCACGGTGTAACCTTCCACAGCGACGGCCGTTGAGTTGCTATGGGCATGAGAAAAAGACGGTTCAATGGTAAACCGTCCTGGCCGGGTTACGATGCCACGGTCTGCTGTAATGGAGGCAATATCGGTTGCAGGGTCGTGCTTCTGCTCCTGCTCAGGCGATGTTACCGAGGCGCTGCCATCTGTTGATGCTGTGTCACTATCAGATGGTGCAGCCTCTGCAATCAGTGGCGTCGCTGCGAATACCACAGGGACTAGCCAGGGCAATTTTGTAGTCATTGTACATCTCCTTCCGTCCCCTTCGGCGGCGAAGTGGATGGTCTGTGTATAACATGATGTTTGTCCATCAGCCGGTAAAACGAAACTCTTGAAATGTTAAGCAGTCGCGCAGCGGCGGAGATGTTGTTTTGAGCCAGCGCCAGGCTTACCGCGATTGCCCGCCGATCTGCCTGAGAGCGGAAACTGTCCAGAGATAGTTTCTCGCTCTGGCCATTAAGGTCGGCAGATGACTGACTAAAGCCCAAATCGCCTGGCTCAATGAACGCAGCTTGCCCGAGTAGCAGAGCCTGACGCAGCCGGTTCTGGAGCTCCCGAAGGTTACCGGGCCAGGGGTGCTCTGCAAGGCAGATGGTGGTTACTTCAGTAAGCCGTTTTGGCTCCACGGAAGACGGAGCTGCGGCCAGTATACGATTTGCCAATTCAGGAATGTCTTCCTTGCGTGCCCTTAGAGGCGGTAGAAGAACATTCAAACTGCCGAGTCGGTAAAAAACATCACTGCGAAAATGACCCTGGGTGACTAGTTGATCAAGTGGGGTTGTGCTGGTCGCAATGACCCGGACATCCACTTTTATCGGATGGCAACCCCCAATACGTTCGATTTGGCCTTCCTGCAGGAAACGCAAAATGGCCGATTGTTGTTCCAGTTTTAGTTCATCAATGCCAACAAGTAACAGAGTGCCACCGTCAGCGGTTTCAATTCTGCCCTTGCGAGAACTCATGGCGTGAGTGAACGCGCCCTTCTCATGTCCGAACAGTTCGTTTTGAGTCAGTGAAATGGGCAAAGCGGCACAGTTGACAACAACTAACGGTTTGAGTCTGCGGGTGGAGTGGTTGTGAATGAACGAGGCTGCCGCTTCCTTTCCGGTGCCATTTTCACCGTAGATCAGTACGGGTTCCTCGGTGTTCGCGAACCTGCCAAGTAGCTCCCTCGTTTGCGTGATCGCAGGGGATTTACCCTCCAGGGCAAACTCGTGGTAGCTAACAGGCTTGTCGTGGAAAGCCCGAGACTGGAGCTCCGACATGCCCCATAGGTGGCCAAGCGCTGCATGGAGTCGGTCAGGCTGAAGCGGTAACGTGTGGTAATCCCCGCAGTGGTGGTTGATAAGTCTGCAAACCTCGGGACTATGAACCTGGCCAGGCTCAAGAATGGCAACCCAGTGTTCGATCTGCAACGCTTCCAGCCAGTTGTTTACACGCCCATATTGGTCGTTGGAAATGTCGCTGAGATCGAGCACACCAACCCGAGCACTGACGCCGGAAAGGGTGCCGTGGTGCAGTTGGGACGAGACCGCGATAGGAATCAACTGCCATTCTGGCAGTTGATTATTGCGTGCTTCTGAACCGGTGTGTTCCGCCGACAACCAAACGAGCGGTCGTTTTTCCTTCATGGCGAATCTCCATATGAGCTCGTTTTAGGAAAACGGACTGCGATACGTTTAGTAGATGTTGATAACGCCGGGACGGCATGCTCCAGCCACTACCAGTGATCGTTAATGGCTTCGTACAACAGGGGAAACCTCTCGAAACATTTATTCAGATTGCATGCCAGCTTTGAGACTTGTGGTGGTTTCAGAAGGTTAGGATGCCGAAGCCATGCCGGAAATTAATCTCTGTAAAGTTTGCCGACACAATTTAGCGTTCGCTCAGCTTTTTGCGGGTCGCCAGGCGGCCTTCGCGGCGTATTTCGGCGTTGTTGAAGCGGCGTTTCTCGTCGTCGGTTTCCGGCTCTACCGCAGGCACGTCCACGGGCTTGTCATTCTCATCCAGGGCTACGAAGGTGAAAAATGCGGAAAGGATGTGTCGGGACTCTCCGGTGTAGCTGTTTTCCGCTTCCACCCGAGCTCCGATTTCCATGGACGACCCCCAACTTCGGTTCAGGGCGAGGCTGAACAACAGGGTATCGTTGCCCTTGGCGGGCGCGCGGAAGTGAATGGAATCCACCGCTGCCGTGACACAGACATGGCCGGAGTGCCGTTCCGCCACCACCAGCGCCAGGCGGTCGCACTTGGCCATGATCATGCCCCCGAATACCGTCTGGTGTGCGTTCATGTCATTCGGGAAAACCTTGTAGACATGTTTGTCGATGGCAGAAGCCGCAACCGGCCTGGCGGGTCTGGATGGCATCGTGTGTGCTCCCTGTGATGAACGTATCGCTACTATACCGATCAGGGCGTCTGTTTAAAGCGTTCGATGCGCTCGCCCGTTTCCGGATGGCTCGACAGCATGTCGCGAAGGCTGTCCCACCGGCTATTGTCCTCCTCTTTCTCTGGGCCCCGATCCTCGTCATGAGCGGCCATCAGGCGCTCCATGATGGTGACGAAGTGGGCCGGGTCCAGGTCGTGGTCCGTCATTGCTTTCAGGGCATAGGCGTCGGCCTCCCGTTCCATGTCACGGGAGTAGGACAGGCTCATCATGACCGCCGGAACCACGACGGTTGTGTCGGAAAACGCAGACAGGTCACCGGTCATCATCACGATCAGCCAGAACGTCAGTGACGATTGCACCATGCCTTTCATGCCATGGTTATGGGCGACATGGCCGATTTCATGGGCGAGGATGGCGGTCAGTTCGTTATCATCTTCGGCGAGGTTCACCAGATCGTCCGTGAAGATCATCGTGCCGTCCGGCAGTGCCATGGCGTTGGCACCGATGGCAGGAGACGAGCGGAAAATCACTCTCAGGTCTTTGCCCGCTACCGGCGTAAGGAAAGGCTCGAAGTGGGCCTGCAACGCCTGCTGCCGTTCCTCCGATAGCCCAGAAGGTTCAAGCCAGGTGCTGTCCAGCGTGGTGAGTGTGGAGTCGCCAACCTGCTCCGCTATACTGTCCGGGAGCGTATTGGCCACCGTCTGGGCCGCCCAGGGTACGCCCCAGACAAATGCGGCACCAGTAGTCGCGACGGTGACGACGACCGCAACCAGAATCAGCCCCAGATGATTTTCCAGCGCGTGCAGCAGGCGATTGCCACGCCCCCGCCGGGATTGCCGGCTAAGCTGATCTACCGCGGCGTTGTTGCCGGTTTCGAATACGCCATCGTCAGGCAGGTGGAGGTAGCGGGGAGTATTGCCAATCCGCGGTGATATCGTCACATCGCTGGGTGAGAGGCGCAGTCGGGTGTCTCCCGCATCAACGATGATCACGCCAGCGGCGGAGCGCAATACTGCGCCCCGCCGGCTGGAGTCATTACCCGAATAGAACTGGCCTTCGATCGTGACTTCAGATGGCGGCGAAGTCGACATCGAAGGCATCCCCCAGTTCCTGTCCCAACGCGCTGGTGCGGTTCTGTTCGGCCGCAACGAAGTGGTTCAGATCCCCGCTGACCATCATGCCCGTGCAGGAAGCCCGGTACCTTGCCATGCGCACCTTGGCCCAGGGAGTGAACAGGCCAAGGGTGAGGACTACAAAGAAACTGTTGGACAGGTAAATCCACACCATTTGCAGTGGCTGCAGGCGGGACTCAAAGCCGTGGCGGTCGAGGTGGACGGCATTGAGGAAGAGGTTCGAAATGCCCGCCATGAAATAGCCGAACAGTGCCAGGTAGCCAGCACCGGCAATGATCGACCCGACGGTAAAGTCGACATAGCGCATGGAGAGGAACGCCGCAACACCGAAGGCAATGGCGATCAGCAGGCCTTTCCCGAAGAAACGGTAGTAGGATCCGGTATCGGCTTTGAGTGCGAACTCGGTGGTACCGTATCGGCTGCCGTTGGCGATGAACTCGTGGGTTTTCTTCATCACCAGTGGGGTAAGCAGCAACAGGGTCAGCATGTTCAGCAGTGGCCACACAAACGCCACCATAAAGGCCTGGCCATAACGGCCCTGAAAGTCGAAACGGATGTTGCGATAGGCACTGTTGACGGCTTTGAACCGCAGCGAGCGCACCATGATCCAGGGTACGAGGGGGATAAATGCGATGGCAAAGACCACGGCAGCTTCAACATACATCTCGGAAAGCACCACGTAGACAACCAGGACAGCCAGAGCAATCAATCGGCCTTTGAGAATAGTGATCGGGCTGGCCAGGTACTGGAAGCTGGCGCCATCGAGTTTGGTGTTGCCATAGAAGTATTGATTGTTACGCACTGTAGCCCAGGCCGAATAAATGCCAAGGGTGACAATGGTCAGCAGGATGTTGACGATCCAGATTCCGAAATATTCACGGCCGTTGCCGGTGAACTCCAGCGGTGCCTCCTGTTGTGAACCGGGCGGGTTGGCCGTTGCTGGCTCGGCGTCTGACGACGCTGACGGTTGGGCGCCGGCGGTTTCCAATTTGGGGTTTACTGCAGCGGCGGGCTGTTTCGCAATTTGCACTTCGGCACCAGCTTTTGTCAGTCGCTCCTGGTAAACCAGGGCGTCCGCGTGACTGAGACCGGACTTGAGTGTCTTGGTGGCACCGCTGAAAAGGCTTGCAGTACGTTCGTCGGAGATCCGAAACAGGGCTTGTACATTTTCCCTGACTTCTGCGTCGTCGAATCCTTCGAGAATCCGCCCGGCAAACGTTATCTGATAGAGTTCGTTGTGGAGTTCCTTGGTCATGACGTCCCTTGTACCTGTTGTTCCCTGATGGGGTGTTCATGTCACCCGTTGTAATCGAAAGATGGTGCTGCGCTCGTAAAAGACCGCTACGGGAAGAAAGTTACCAGAAATTCATGCGGCATGCGCGATATCAGGCACAAATAATCCATGTTAAACCGACGATAAACCGTCGGATGTAAAATTAAGGGGTAGGCGTGACCACAGAGCAGGGAATTGTCTTCGCAGTGTTGGGGGCCACGCTGGCTCTGTTCATCTGGAACCGGCTGCGGTTCGATGTGGTGGCGATGCTGGCGTTGTTGGCGATTGCCATTACCGGGCTGGTGCCCACTGACGAACTGTTTGCCGGCTTTGGTCACCCTGCCGTGGTGACCGTTGCGGCGGTTCTGGTGATCAGTCAGGGCCTGGTGAATGGCGGTGTGGTGGATAACATAGCCCGGTTCCTGGGGAAGGTAGGGCACCGCCCCACCATACAGGTGCTTACCCTGACGGCGGTCGTTGCGCTCTGTTCCGGTTTTATCAACAACGTGGGTGCGTTGGCGCTGTTGATGCCGGTAGCGGTGTGGATGTCCAGGGAGGCAGGGCGCTCGCCCTCATTGCTGCTGATGCCATTGGCGTTCGGTTCGCTGCTTGGAGGCACCATGACACTGATCGGTACGCCTCCGAATATTATCATCGCCAGCTATCGGGAAGGCAGCGAAGCGTTCGGCCTGTTCGACTTTGCGCCGGTGGGCGCTGCGATCACCTTTGCCGGCATCGCTTTCATCGCCCTGGCGGGTTGGCGATTGACGCCCAGAAGGGGCGACGAAAGTGGGGATGACGACAAGCTTTTCAGCGTTGGCGACTATCTGACCGAACTGAAGATCCCTGAAGGATCTCCCCACGCTGGCGCGACGCTCCACAACCTGCTGGCGGAAAGCGGGGAAGACCGGGACGTGGTGGTACTGGCGCTGATTCGCGACGACAAACGCCAGCTTGCGCCATCAACCTACAAGGTACTGCAGGAGAATGACCTGCTTCTGGTGGAATCGGACACCGAGAGCCTGCAGGCGTTCCTCGACAACACCGGCCTGGAACTCGGTAGCCAGGATGACTCCGAATCCGAAGAGGACAAAACGGCACGGAAAAGCCGTAAAAAGGAACTGAATGAAGATGAGGTGCAGCTGACCGAAGCGGTGATCACCCCTGAATCTTCCCTGGTGGGGCAGACGGCCAATCGCCTCAATTTGCGCGAGCGCAACGGCCTCAATATTGTCGCCGTTGCCCGGCAGGGGCATCGGCTGAAGCGCCGGCTGGGGGATATTCGCTTCAATGCCGGTGATATTCTGCTGGTGCAGGGCTTCGAAGACACCCTGACCGGTACGCTGTCCAACCTCGGTTGCCTGCCGCTCGCCGAACGCGGGTTGCGCCTGGGCTCTTCCCGCAAGACCCTGCTGGCATCCGGCATCTTTATCATCAGTATCGTTGCCATTGTCAGCGGTTGGCTGTCAGCCCCGGTGGCGTTGGTGTCCGGCGCTGTGGCGATGGTTTTGACCAAGCTGATTGACGCTCCCGGTGCCTACCGGGCCATCGACTGGTCTGTGATTGTGCTGCTGGCGGCGATGATCCCGGTGGGACAGGCGCTGGAAACCACGGGTGGCGCAGAGCTGATCGCCGGCCAGATGCTGGCAATTGGTGACGGACTGGCCCCGTCGGCCGTGCTGGTCATGGTTCTGGTGGGAACCATGCTGTTATCGAACGTGGTCAATAACGCGGCGGCGGCCATTCTGGTGGCGCCTATTGCACTGAGCCTGTCCGCTGAACTTGGCATGGCTTCCGATGCGGTGCTGATGGCGGTTGCAGTTGGCGCCTCCTGCGCCTTCCTGACGCCCATCGGTCACCAGTCGAATGCGCTGGTGATGGAGCCCGGAGGCTATCAGTTTGGCGACTACTGGCGTTTGGGCTTGCCGCTGTCGATCCTGGTCACCGCTGTTGCCGTACCGATGATCCTGCTGGTTTGGGGGTGACGAAGAGTGATGAAGGGTGACGAAGAGTGATGAAGGGTGATGAAGAGTGATGAAGGGTGATGAGCGCGAGCATCGAGAGCGTTCCCTGTACCGGGCTCTCTGTTATGCTGAAGGCGAGAAACGGGTAATCGACGGAGCCGACATGACGCAGAGCGAACAGGCGCAAAAAACAGAGTTGCTGGCCGAGTTGGAGGCGACCCGCCAACGGACCTTTGAACTGGTTGACTCCCTCAGTGATGAGCAGCTTGAGGTGCCCTACCACCCGGGCGTGAACCCGCCACTTTGGGAAATGGGACACGCGAGCTTTTTCTACGAAGTGTTCGTTTTTAACCTTCTGGATGGTACCCCGAGCTACGATCCGTCCATGGATGACCTGTGGGATTCGTTTCACATCGACCATGGAGACCGCTGGAGTCGCAAGCTCTTCCCCGGCCGTGAGCAAACCCTTCAGTATTTCAACACCATCTACGATCGTGTTGCGTCGCGCATCGCACAGCAACCACTGACCGACGAGGCCCTGTACCTCTATCGCTACGCCATTTATCACCAGCACATGCACATTGAGTCGATGACGTGGTGTCGGCAGACGGTTGCCCTGCCTGCTCCCCCCGGCTTTGTTGGCGCCTTGTCAGAACATGCTCAGCCTCTGCCCGGCGATGCACTCATCCCCGGCGGTCGCTACCAGATTGGAATGCCGGGCGAGTCTGACTGCTACGCCACCACCGACTTTGCCTTTGATGGGGAAAAGCCGCGTTTCGAAACCGCGGTGGAGCCGTTTGCAATCTCCCGCACCCTTGTTTCCAACCGGGAGTTTCTGGCGTTCGTTGAGGATGATGGCTACCGGCGACCGGAACTCTGGTCTTTCGGAGGACGCAAGTGGTTGAGTACCGCGACCGATATTGCTCTGGTGCATGGCAGCTCCCAGCCAATGTTGCGGGAGCCCAGGCACCCGCTTTACTGGCGCTGGCACGAGGGAGAATGGCAGGAGCGTGTGTTTGACCGCTGGCAGGCCCTGAATCTGGATGCGCCTGTCGTCCACGTCAGCTATTGGGAGGCCGAGGCCTATTGCAAGTGGGCCGGCCGCCGCTTGCCAACAGAAGTGGAGTGGGAGGCTGCGGCACTGGGTAACCGGAGTGGCGAGGATTTTCGTCGTTTTCCCTGGGGGAATGAACGCCCAGCACCCGACCATGCGGATCTCGACGCCACCCACATGGCGCAGCAGCCGGTGTGGGATTATCCTGCGGGTGATAGCCGCTCCGGCTGTCGCCAGATGATCGGTAGCGTCTGGGAATGGACCAGCAGTCAGTTTCTTCCCTACGACGGATTCAGGGTCGATATGTACCCCTTTATGTCTACCTTGCAGTTCGGTGATCACAAGGTGACCCGGGGTGGTGGGTGTGCGACATCCTCATGCCTGATCCGGGGCACTTACAGGCAAGCCTATCTGCCCCTTCGCAACGACGTGTACACCGGGTTTCGCACCTGTGCGCTGTCGGATTCGGCTTCTGGTACACGCTGAGGATCTTGAAATGAATGTCTATGAAACCGACGAACTACTCGGGCAGTACCTGGGGTTCCATTTTGGTGAAAGCCATTTCGGAGTGGGAAATTATCCCGCCCGCTGCGCCGGTATCTGCCAGGAATTGATGGCGGGCCGGGATAAACGACGAGCGCTTGACCTGGGGTGCGCGGTGGGCCGAACCGCCTTTGAGCTTGGGCGGGTCTTTGATCATGTGGTGGGAGTGGACCTTTCCCGCCGGTTTATCGATGCGGCGACTACCCTGCAGAAGACCGGAGAGATCGATTACTTCCGCCGCGACGAAGGGGAACTTGGTGAACGCGTAACGGTGAGCCTGAATGCCCTGGGGCTCGACCGGGCGACGGAAAAAGTATCGTTTGCCACCGGCGACGCCAGCAACCTGGGGCCGGAACATGTGGATTATGACCTGGTATTCGCGGGCAACCTGATTGACCGTCTTCAGGATCCGGGCGCCTTCCTGGAAAGCATCCATAGACGCCTGGCTCTGGGCGGCACCCTGGTGATCAGCTCGCCCTATACCTTGATGGATGAATTCACCCCGATTGCCAACTGGATTGGCGGATACGAACGCAATGGCCAACCCTATACGGTCTATCAGGGTATGAAAGAGATACTCTCGCACCATTTTGAAGAGATACAGCCGCCCAGGGATGTGCCGTTTGTCATCCGGGAAACCCGCCGTAAGTTTCAGCACACCATTGCGGAGCTCAGTGCCTGGCGTCGAACCCGGTGATCAGTCCCTGCGGGTAAAAAATGCTGTCTGGGTAGGGTGCCCAACGTCGGGTACGTAGTCTCCAATGCCTCCAAATCGCACGTCATAGCCGTTGCGCTCGGCCACACCACGGGCCCAGCGCTGGAACTTGGGCCTGTCCCATTCGAATTTGTGGTCTTCCTCGCGGAATTCACCCGGCGCCAGGTCGAACAGGGGGTTGTACTCCCGATTTGGCGTGGTCATGAACAGATACCCTGGCCGGTATTCCCCGAACACCGCGCGTTCCACCCTCGACAGCTGCTCTGGCCGGACATGTTCAATGGTTTCCACCATGGCGGCCGCATCGTAGCCGGTCAGGGCAGGATTGCTCTCGGCGTAGGAACCGCGGACCAGCCGGATCCTCGGAGTTTCTTCGCACAGGTATTCAGCGAGCACGGCACGGGCCTGCTGAAGAGACACGCCGGAGTCCTCAAGGCCGGTTATGCTCTCGAACTGTGGGTCGGCAAGCATGCGGTAGAGCAGCGAGCCGGAACCGCAACCCAGGTCGAGTACACGCCTTGCCCCGGTCGACTTCAGGGTACGCAATACGAAATCCAGACGCTCCTCGTGGAGGGAGGTCATCTGGGTCATCATGCTGTTATCCGGAGCCTTGAGTTCGTGCATCAGGCTTTTGCGTTCTCCGTTGGTGATGGTGCCTGGCCGTCGCGATGCAACACCTGGCTTGCCAGGGCGACGCCGGTTTCACTCATGGTCAGGTAAGCCTCGTCCGCACCCGCTTCGCGAATTCGCTCTGCTTCGTCGGCGTACAGGGTATGCGCCACAATATAGCCGGTGAAGCCCTTTTTCCGAAGGTTTCTGGCGGCGATCAGTTTGCCTTCGATGTCACCCATGGCAAGGATGACGGCTTCAACCGCCGGCATGTGCAGCCCCTGCCAGAAAGAGATGTCCTCCGCGTCACCAAAGACCACGTTGCGTCCTTCCTTCTGGTGTTTTTCCACCTTTGCCGGGTCGGAGTCAAGCGCCATGATCAGCGGTTCTTCATGGACGAGCTGGTCATAGGCAGCGGTGCCGGTCCGCCCCATGCCCATCACCAGCAGTTTGGTGTTGCCCAGCGAAATTGGCTGTTCGTCGGGGTGGCGTCGTTTGCTTTCAAAGGGGGCCAGACGGCCACTGAAACGTTCGTACAAGGTATGGGAAAGCCGGTTCACGGGGGCCGACACCACGAAGGACAGTGCCACGGTGATGGCCAGGGGGACCAGCCACTCTGGCAGGGCGACACTGGCCACGATAAGGCCAAACTCACTGTAATTGGTCAGTGACAGGGCGCTCAGGAAACTGCTGCGCGAGCGCAGGCGGAAGGCCAGCAACAGGAAGAAAAACAGCACCCCTTTCAGGGGCACTACCAGCAGCGCTACGGCTGCAAACAGCAATGCCTCACCATCCGGCAGGCCGCCGATGCCAATCTGCAGGAAAAAGCCCACCAGGAACATTTCCTTTACGCTCCAAAGCGACTTGGCCAGTTCCTGGGCACGCGGGTGGTTGGCCAGCATGGCGCCCAACACCAGGGCGCCAAGCTCAGAGCTCAGCCCCACCGCTTCAAAACCGAGCCCGCCAAGAACCAGAGCCAGCAGGAGCCCGAGCAGAACCAGCAACTCATCGTGGCCACTGGCATCCAGAAGTTTGAACAGCAGTGGCCTGAGCAGGGGCAGGCCAAAGATGATCAGCGCCCATTGGGAGGGCGTCTGGCCGGCGGCCAGGCTCATCACCACGAGGGCAATCAGATCCTGCATGATCAGGATTCCGATAGCGACGCGCCCATGGAAGGCCCTCAATTCACGCTTGGTTTCCAGCACCTTGGCGGCCAGCACGGTACTGGAAAAGGAGAGTGCGATGGCGAGCAGAAATGCAGTCTGCCACGTGAGTTCCATCAGCAGGTAGAGGCCGGGGGTAAACACCGCACAGGTGATGCCAAAGTGAAGCAGGCTGCCGCCGATGACTTCAGGGCTGATGATGGAACGTAGCTTCAGCTTCAGGCCAACGGTAAACAGCAGCAACAGGACGCCCAGGTGGGCGATGTGTTCAAGAACATCGGTAGCTTCAATGGCCAGGTCAGTGGCGGCGGAGAGACCGCTCAGCACAAACCCTGCTGCCAGGTATCCCACCAGGGGTGGCAGACCAATGGCTTTGACCGTCAGGCCGAGGACAAAGGCAAAGGATATCCATAGTGCTTCGGGCATGGGTCACTTCACGGTTTAGAAACAAGGCTCCGGAACAAGCGTGCGGACTCTTCCGGCACCTCGACCATGGGGGCGTGGCCGACGCCTTCCAGCAGCACCTTGCGGGCATCGGGGATTCGCTCGACGAACACATCAGCGTTGCGATAGTTGATCACCCTGTCTTCCATGCCCCAGACCACCAGAACGGGTGCCTGGATGCGGGTGATGGCATCGCGGAAGTCATCCTCGTAACCGGTATCCCGGATGGCATCGAAAATCACTTCGTTGACGTCGCGGTTGGCAATGGCCTTCTCTTCCATGACGTCGTAAATGGGCCAGGGCACGAAGGGTTTCTTCTCCAGCGCAAAATCAACCAGGCGTTCAAAGTCGCCCTCCTGGGAGGGAATCAGCGGATTGTCACCGTCCATAACCAGGCTGACCAACTCGCTGTCGTACTCAAAAATTCCCGCCGGATCGAAAAGGACGGCCGTGCGGATCTGGTCCGGGTAGGTCGCTGCATAGAGAGCGGTGATGGCGCCCCCCATGGAGTTGCCCATCATGTGCGCGTTCTGGATGCCCAGAGCATCAAGAATCCTCGACAGGTGCCCGACCTGATCCTCGAATCGATATCCCAGGTCCAGCTCCTTGCTGCTGTCACCATGGCCGGGCAGGTCGATGGCGTAAACGTTGAACTCATCCGTCAACTGCCGCGCCAGTCGGGTCCAGTTGTCCTTGTTGGCGCCAAAGCCATGGACGAGCACAATCGTGTCACCGTCCACCGGCTCTGCATTGCTTAGGTAGGCAATGGTCATCTCACCAACGGTGATACTGGATTCTTCCAGCCCGGCACGGGAGCGTTCCCAGTCAATGGCGTTGTCATACAGGGCCTGGCGGGAACAGGCACTGATCATCAAGGCGATGATCAGTATTGAGAGGGTCGACAGGACAGATCGTTGAGCCATCAGAGCGTTCCTTGCGAAGAGTGGGCAGATTCGGGCCTGCGCTATCAGGTGTTTTCCCTGGCGATGGCGCGATAGGCAATGTCCTTGCGATAGAAGGCACCGTCCCATGAAATGCGCGCAGCCACCTCGTAGGCGCGCTTCTGTGCCTCCGTGACGGTATTGCCCAGGGCCGTGGCGCACAGCACTCGTCCACCGTTGGTAGCCACCTGTTCCCCGTTCAAACGGGTACCGGCGTGGAAGACCTTCTCGCCCTCGGTTTCCGATTCTGGCAGCCCGGATATGACGTCGCCCTTGTTGTAGCTGCCAGGATAGCCGCCCGCAGCCAGCACGATGCCGACGGAAGCGCGCTCGTCCCAGTCTGAACGGCACTGGTCAAGCTTGCCGTCAATGGCAGCCCCGCAGAGTTCCACCAGATCCGATTTCATCCGCAGCATGATGGGCTGGGTTTCCGGATCGCCAAAGCGGCAGTTGAATTCAATGACCTTGGGGGTACCTTCGCCATCGATCATCAGGCCGGCGTACAGGAAACCTTTGTAGGGGTGGCCTTCCGCGGCCATGCCGCGCACGGTGGGATAGATTACTTCGTCCATGATTCGCTTATGGACATCCTGAGTGACCACAGGAGCCGGGGAGTAGGCCCCCATGCCACCGGTATTCGGACCGGTGTCACCATCGCCCACACGCTTATGGTCCTGGGAGGTCGCCATGGGTAATACGTGCTCGCCATCTACCATGACGATAAAGCTGGCTTCTTCGCCATCCAGGAATTCCTCAACCACGACGCGGTTGCCTGCATCACCAAAGGCGTTACCGGCCAGCATGTCGCGGATGGCGTCTTCCGCCTCCTTCAGCGTCATGGCAACAATCACGCCTTTGCCCGCAGCCAGGCCATCGGCTTTCACCACGATGGGTGCGCCCTGCTTGCGTACATAATCCAGTGCCTGGTCCACGTCGGTGAAATTGGCGTAGGCGGCGGTGGGAATGTTCTGGCGATCCAGAAAGTCCTTGGTGAAGGCCTTGGAGCCTTCCAGCTGTGCGGCACCGGCACTGGGGCCGAACACCCGCAAACCACGCTCTTCGAACAGGTCTACAATGCCATCAACCAGCGGCGCCTCAGGGCCGACAATGGTCAGGCCCACGTTATTGGCCGCGGCAAAGTCCGCCAGGCCGTTGAGATCCATCACGTCAATGTTGATGTTTTCCAGGCCTGGCTCGCGGGCGGTGCCGGCGTTGCCGGGGGCAACAAACACCCGGTCCGCGTCCGGTGATTGAGCGGCTTTCCAGGCCAGTGCGTGTTCGCGTCCGCCGGAGCCTATAACAAGAATATTCATGATCGGTTCCTGTGTGTCGGATTAGTGCCGGAAGTGGCGCATGCCGGTAAACACCATGGCAATGCCGTGCTGGTTGGCTGCGTCGATCACTTCCTGGTCACGCATGGAGCCACCGGGCTGGATCACGGCGGTAATGCCGGCTTCGGCGGCGGCGTCGATGCCATCCCGGAAGGGGAAGAACGCATCGGACGCCATCACCGAGCCTTTGACTTCAAGGCCTTCGTCAGCAGCCTTGATGCCGGCGATTTTCGCGCTGTAGACGCGGCTCATCTGGCCGGCTCCCACGCCGATGGTGCGGCCCGCCTTGGCGTAGACAATGGCGTTGGACTTGACGTACTTGGCCACTTCCCAGGCGAAAAGCAGATCGTTCAGCTCCTGTTCGGATGGTTCGCGCTCGCTGACCACCTTGACGTCTTCCATCGCTACCATGCCCAGGTCGCGATCCTGAACCAGCAGGCCACCGGTGACGCGTTTGTAGTCCATGGATTTGGCGCGCTCGCCATCGAACTCACCACAGGCAAGCAGGCGTACGTTCTTCTTGGCGGCGACCAGCTCCACCGCTTCCGGTGCGATGGTCGGGGCAATGATCACTTCCACGAACTGACGCTCGATGATGGCCTTGGCAGTTTCCGCGTCGAGTTCGCGGTTAAAGGCAATGATGCCGCCAAACGCAGAGGTGGGGTCGGTGGCGAAGGCCAGTTCGTAGGCCTGGAGGATGTCGGCGCCGATGGCCACACCACAGGGGTTGGCGTGCTTGACGATCACGCAGGCGGGATCGGCAAAGGGCTTGACGCATTCCAGCGCGGCATCGGTGTCGGCGACGTTGTTGTAGGACAGTTCCTTACCCTGAAGCTGTTTGGCGGTGGCAATGCAGGCTTCCCTGGGGTTGCGCTCGGTGTAGAAGGCTGCCCGCTGGTGGGGATTTTCTCCGTAGCGCATGTCCTGAACCTTCAGGAACTGGGTGTTGAAGGTGCGAGGGAAATCGGCGTTGTCGGCGGTGCGGCCGCCGAGGTAGTTGGCGATAGCACCGTCATAGCCGGCAGTGTGCTCGAAGGCCTTTACGGCCAGGTCAAAGCGCGTGGTGTAGCTCAGTTCGCCGTCGTTGGCTTCCAGCTCTTTCAGAACACGGCTGTAATCAGAGGCGTTCACCACAATAGCCACGTCGTTGTGGTTCTTGGCAGCCGCACGAACCATGGTAGGGCCGCCAATGTCGATGTTCTCAATGGCGGTGGCAAGGTCGCAGTCCGGTTTGGCGATGGCATCCTCAAATGGGTAGAGGTTTACAATCACCATGTCGATGGGGTTGATGCTGTGCTCTGCCATCACCGCGTCGTCGATGCTGCGACGCCCAAGGATACCGCCGTGGATTTTCGGGTGCAGGGTTTTGACCCGGCCATCCATCATTTCCGGAAAGCCGGTGTAGTCACTGACTTCGGTGACGGGTACCTGGTTTTCCTGCAGGAGGCGAAAGGTGCCACCGGTAGAAAGCAGTTCGATGCCGCGATCGGTCAGTGCACGGCCGAATTCAACGATACCGGTTTTATCGGACACGCTGATCAGCGCACGACGGACGGGGGTATTAGCCTGATTTGCCATGGGTCACTTATTTCTGCTGGGTATGAACGAATGAAGGCCTCGCGAATGGTGTCCGGGAGGCCCTCGTTTCAATCGGGTAGCTGGATTATAGCAGACCGTACTGTTTGAGCTTCTTGCGCAGGGTGCCGCGGTTCAGGCCAAGCATGGTCGATGCCTTGGTCTGGTTATTGCGGGTGTACTTCATCACCTGCTCGAGCAGCGGGGCCTCTACTTCCGATAACACCAGTTGGTAGACCTCGGTCACCGGCGCGCCATCGAGTTGGGCAAAATAGTTTTTAAGGGCAACTTCCACGCTGTCGCGCAGGGTAACCGTGTTGCCGCTGCTGTTCACCGTTTGCAACTGATGAATATCATCGTTGGCAGGTGGGGTCAGGTTGTCTTTAGCCAAAGTCTCAGCGGTCATGCTGCGAATACCTCTCCATTTCGTAAGCCTGCAAAGTACTGTTGAATACTGTCTTTCTGCGCCATCGCGTCGTCAATGGCGTTGAAGCGTTTTCTGAATTGCTTGTCTTCGTCGTGGGACTGGAGGTACCAGCCCACGTGTTTCCTGGCAATTCGTACGCCCATGGTCTCGCCGTAAAAGCGGTGCAGGGCGTCCAGGTGTTCGCTTAATACCTGTTCCACCTCATCCACAGGCGGCTCCGCAAGGTGTTTGCCGGTTTCCAGGAAATGCAGGATTTCCCGGAAAATCCAGGGCCGTCCCTGTGCTCCACGGCCAATAAGCAGCCCGTCAGCACCGGTGAACGTCAGCACATGCTGTGCCTGTTCCGGCGAGTTTATGTCGCCGTTGGCAAACACTGGAATGCTCACCCGGGACTTTACGTCGGCGATCGTGTCGTACTCGGCCTCGCCTTTATAGGCATCGGCGCGGGTACGACCATGAATGGCCAGGGCCTGGATGCCAGCGTCTTCTGCCATGCGGGCGATCAGTGGCGCATTCCGATGTTCCCTGTCCCAGCCTGTGCGCATCTTCAGTGTCACCGGGATGTCCACGGCAGCCACGACCGCTTCCAGGATATCCCGCACCAGCGCCTCATCTTTCATCAGTGCTGAGCCGGCGGCCTTGTTACACACCTTCTTGGCCGGGCATCCCATGTTGATGTCGATGATCTGGGCGCCGAACTCGGCATTCAGCCTGGCGGCGTTGGCCAGCATTTCAGGGTCGCCGCCGGCGATCTGCACAGAGCGGGGCTCGGGTTCACCCTCATGGTTCATGCGCGTTTGCGACTTGCGCGTATGCCACAGTTTGCTGTCCGCAATGACCATCTCGGATACAGCCAGCCCAGCGCCCATTCGCCGGCAGAGCAGGCGAAAAGGCCGGTCTGTTACACCGGCCATAGGTGCAACAATCAACGGATTGGGCAGGGTGTACGGCCCGATTTTTGCCGTTGGCAGCATGATCTGAATCCGTGTAACAGCGGGTTAAGCGAACGTCGGAAGTGAACGGTTGCTCAATAAGTAACCGATCCTGATCCGAAGGGCGGTAATGATACCGCTGGCAGAGATCCTATTGAAGGGGCGAAGCGATGAAAAAATTGATTATTTTTCGTCCTTTCTGGTTGACTTTCAGTCTATTCGGTGGCCGCCCCCGTTTTCTGTCGAGTGAGGACTTGCTTACTCCTGATAGGCGCGGAAGGCGATATTGTAGTTCACGGCATCCTTTCCGGGATCGCGGATGTTGATGACGATCCTGATCGGGGTATCGGTGGGCATCGCCTCAAGATCACGGCCGTCTCCCGCCAGGTACTCGTCCGGTGTGAACACACTCTGGGCGACCACATCACCATTCAGGTTGGAGAACGTCAGGGCGATGGCGGGGAATGGCTGTTCAAAAGCGGCCCGGTTGATGATGACGGCATCAACCACCAGCTGGCTGCGATTTTCCGGGTTGGTCCGGACCACCAGTTTGCGACTCTGGATGGCGTCCACATTGATCAGCGGTTTCAGTTCGCAACCGGCGATCTCGCAGCCCTGTTCATAAAAGGGGCGCAGTTCCGGTATGGAAGACAGGCGGTCGAACTGGAACCAGGTGACTTGCGCCACCAGGACGCCGATCAGTGCGAGGATAATCAGGGTCCACAGGACCGTTCTCACGCGGCCCCTGCCATTGCCTGCCACAGAGACCGGTTCCCTGCGCAGGTTGCTGTAGGGGGAGCCGGCGATAAGAGGTTCGTTGTCGGTTACCGGCCCGGCGTCATAGTCGAAGGACGACGATCGGGGTTCATCGACGTAGAAGCCATCGTCGCTGTCTACAGGTTCCAGGCTCAGGTTTTCGGGTTCCCGTGGTGTTGCTTCGGGCTCACTCCAGACCTGTTCATCAATTGGCTCGTTCTCGAGTGGTTCTGATTCCGGTTGTTCGAACTTCGCAGGTTCTTCTTCTGGCGGCTCGGGTTCAACAGGGGCGTGCCTGGCCTTGCGCCTGGTGTCGTCTTCTTCGGACAACATTGCCTCGGCCCAGCTTTCATCGATTTTTTCCTGGGTTACGTCGTCATCGTCGGTCTCGAAGGTGCCACCGCTGCGCTCGTCGACAGTGCGAAAGCTGTCGCTCAATTCGTCGTCGGAGAAGGTCAGCCGGGTACCAGCGTATGGGCCCTCGGCAGCATCTTCCTCAGGGTTGTCCGCAAAAATCAGGTCATCATCCGAGGTGAACCCTGGATCCGCCGGAGCATCCTGCTGTTCCGGTGCGGCCGGGCCGCTCTTTGAGCTGGAAATGCCTGAAGCGCCCTCGTTTATCCGGTGTTCGACGGCATTGAACACCGCCATGCAGTTGCCGCAACGCACTTTTCCGCTGGCTACGCTCAGCTGTGCGTCGGTGACCCGGAACCGGGTTTCACATTTTGGGCATCGTGTCTGCAGGCTGCTCTGGGTCATGCTTCTTTCCTGTAGGCGGCGTCGCTACGAGTCACGGAGTTTAGTTGGTTCGGCAGAATTCGTCACCTGTCGTTGCGCCGTCCTGTGAGCCGTATCCACTCCTCGCGTTGTTCCGGCTCGTCCATGATGAACCAGGGCTCGTAGGCCTCCATGACCTCCCGGGCCTGGTTGGACAGTATGCCGGATAACACAATATCACCGCCCGGTTTTACCTTCGCTGCCAATCTGGGCGCCAGGCCAATCAATGGCTGGGCCAGTATGTTGGCCAGCATGATGTCCGCCATGGTATCGGGTTCATCCCCGGGCAGGAACAGGTCCAGCCGGCCTTCTTCAACCTTGTTGCGGCGAGCATTTTCCCGGCTGGCTTCCAGTGCCTGGGGGTCTGTGTCGACCCCGATAACGTGGTCAGCGCCCAGCAATAGGGCTGCTAGACCCAGTATGCCGGAGCCGCAGCCATAGTCGATCACTTGTCGTGAGGTCACGTCCTGACCATCAAGCCATTCCAGGCATAGAGCCGTGGTGGGGTGGGTTCCGGTGCCAAAGGCCAGGCCGGGATCCAGCAGCAGGTTGGCGGCGTGGGGATCTGGCGCGTCGTGCCAGCTGGGCACGATCCATAGCCGGTCACCGAAGCGCAGCGGCTTGAAGTCATCCATCCATTCGCGTTCCCAGTCCTTGTCTTCCACCAGGGTAACGTCGATGTCGGGTAATGACTGTTGTGTCTGCTGGTGCCAGGCATCCTTAACGGCGGCGCAGAGCTCTTCGATATCGCGATCGGACCCGAACAGGCCGGTGACACTGGTCTGGTGCCACAGCGGCGTTGTACCCGGGTCGGGCTCGTACAGGGGCTGGTCTGCGGCATCTTCCATGGAGACGGCTTCGGCGCCCATCTCCATGAGCAGATCCTCAAGCTGGTCCGCGTTATCCGGATCAGCTGGGATCTGTAGTTGTATCCAGGGCATGTGGGTGTCCTGTTTGGTAGACGAATCGACTGATCGGGTTAGTCCCGTATCAGCTTTTCCAGATAGTGGATGGTGAAGTCTACCTGTTTAAAGCCGCCATCGCGTACCAGTTTCCTGTGCAGCGCCTGATTGGTCTTGATGCCTTCAACCACGAGTTCGTCCAGCGCGTTTTTCATGCGGCGACGTGCGATCTCCCGGTCATCGCCCCAGGTGATCAGTTTGGCCACCATGGAATCGTAGAACGGGGGCACGGTGTAACCGCTGTACAGGTGTGAGTCGACGCGTACGCCGTTGCCACCCGGCGCATGGAAGTGCTTGACCTTGCCTGGACTGGGAACAAAGGTTTGCGGGTCTTCTGCGTTGATGCGGCATTCCAGCGCGTGGCCGGAAATCTTGATCTCGTCCTGGGTGTATTGCAGGGGCAGGCCACTGGCAATGCGCAGCTGCTCGCGAACGATATCGACACCGGTCACCATCTCTGACACCGGATGCTCCACCTGCACCCGCGTGTTCATCTCGATAAAGTAGAAGGCGCCGTCCTGGTACAGGAACTCGAACGTACCTGCACCCACGTAGCCAATCTCCTTGCAGGCGTCGACACAGGCCTTCAGGGTCTTCTCACGCGCTTCCGGATCGATATTCGGCGCCGGGGCTTCTTCGATGACTTTCTGGTGCCTGCGTTGCATGGAACAGTCACGGTCGCCAAGATGAATGACGTTGCCGTGGGTATCCGCCAGTACCTGCACTTCGACGTGGCGTGGGCGTTCCAGATATTTTTCGAGATAAACCGTAGCGTCCCCGAAAGAGTTCTTGGCTTCCGACTGGGTGACCTGCACGCTCTTCAGCAAGGCCGCTTCGGAATGCACCACCTGCATGCCACGACCACCACCGCCAGAGGCGGCTTTGATAATGACCGGATAGCCAATTCTACGGGCAACTTCCAGGGTGCGATTGTCGTCGTCCGTCAACGGGCCATCGGAGCCGGGCACGGTAGGCACGCCCGCTGCAATCATTGAGTTGATGGCGGAGACTTTGTTGCCCATCAGGCGAATGGTATCGGCTCTGGGGCCGATAAAGCGGAAGCCGCTTTTCTCAACCTGTTCAGCGAAATCCGCGTTTTCGGCGAGGAAGCCGTAACCGGGATGGATGCCGACGGAATCTGTCACTTCAGCCGCACTGATAATGGTAGGAATGTTCAGGTAACTGTCTGCGGCACTGTTGGGGCCGATACAGACCGACTCGTCCGCCAGGCGAACATGCATGAGGTCGCGGTCGATCTGGGAGTGGACAGCCACGGTTTTGATGCCCAGTTCCTTGCAGGCGCGCAGGATGCGTAGGGCAATTTCGCCGCGATTTGCGATCAGGACTTTTTCTAACATAGCCATGAGAGTATCACCGGGTTCAGGAAATGATGATCATCGGCTGGTCGAACTCGACCGGCTGACCGTTCTCCACCAGGATCTCGGCGATGGTGCCGCTCTTGTCTGCCTCGATCTGGTTCATCATCTTCATGGCTTCGACGATGCACACCACGTCGCCGGCTTTCACTGACTGTCCGACCTCCACGAACGCTTTTGCGGTGGGCGAGGGCGAGCGGTAGAAGGTGCCGACCATTGGCGACTTCACCGCATGGCCGGAGGGTTCTGCCGGCTTTGCGGGCTCGTCGGCGGCTGGCGCGGACGGCTGCGGTGAGGCGGGCTGGGGTGCTGGTGACGGATACTGTGCCATATACTGTGGCGCAGCCAGTTGTTCACGGCGCCGGGAAATGCGAACAGAATCATCACCCTCGTGAATCTCCAGCTCCTCGACGTCGGATTCTTCCAGCAGTTCGATAAGTTTCTTGATCTTGCGAATGTCCATAGTCAGTCCGATCCCGTTTTAATCAGTTCTATCGATGAATTCGTTGTAGGGCGGCTTCGAGTGCAAGGTCGTACCCGAGGCTGCCCAGCCCGCAGATAACGCCATCGGCGATATCAGAAAAATATGAGTGATGACGGAATGCTTCCCGCGCATGCACGTTGGAAAGATGGACCTCAATAAACGGTATGCCCGAGGCCAACATGGCGTCCCGCAGTGCAACACTGGTGTGGGTGAACGCCGCCGGGTTGAAGATGATGAAATCAACCCCTTCTGATCTGGCTTCATGTATCCGCTCAATCAGTTCATATTCCGCGTTTGACTGTAAATGTAGCAGGTGATGGCCATCTTCGGCGGCTTTCCGGTGCAAACGGTCGTCAATGTCCGCCAACGACTCGTGGCCGTACACCTCCGGCTCGCGGGTTCCCAGCATGTTCAGGTTGGGGCCATGAAGTACGAGTATGGTCGACATGATTTCGTCTGCCTTGCTGACTTTTTTACAGGATCGCCGAATTTAGCGACATTTTCCCTCAATGGTGCGTTCTTGAAGTCTTCAGATCAACACTTTTTGACAATCGGGTATGTGTCGAAAAGTATCTTGTCTCTGTGTCGAAAAAATCTTACCCACGCAAAAGCAATCTTTGTCGTTTGCACGGTCATTGTCGTGAAGGGTGATCAGGAGTTCTATAAGACGTTGGTTTCATAGAACGGCCCCGAATGCGGGGCGGGGCCGTTGGTGGAGCGAGACATCCAGTGGCGGTTGGATTCAGTTGCCGGCGGCGGTCACGCAATTGCGGCCCTGGGCCTTTGACTGGTAAAGAGCCTTGTCCGCCCGCTCGCAGAGGGCCTGAGAGGTATCACCTTTCCAGGCGGCAACGCCGCAACTGAAGGTGACATTAAACTCCCGGTCACCAGCCGGTTGCAGCAGCTCCGAGAAACGCTCGCGGATTTCGTTCAGCACATTGCGGGCATCGCTCTCGCGGGTGTCCGGCAGGATAATGGCAAACTCCTCGCCACCGTATCGGCCAATGTGGTCGGTCTTGCGCAAGCGTTGTTTCAGGAACATGGACAGGCTTCGCAGCACGCGATCGCCAATGGGGTGGCCAAACGTGTCATTCACCTTCTTGAAGTAGTCGATGTCGATCATCGCAAAGCACAGTTGCTGGTCTTTCTGTCGCGCCCGCACGATCTCCTGATCGAGCAGGTGCAGGGTGTGAGTGTGGTTGAACAGGCCGGTGAGGCTGTCACGGATCATCAGTGCCAGCAGCGACCGGGCACGGCGGCCCCGATTGTGTATGGTTGAGATCAGGTGCTTCGAGTCAATCGGCTTGGTCAGGAAGTCATCGCCCCCCAGGCTCATGGCATGCAGCTGTTTGGAAACGTCTTCCTCGGCGGAAAGGTAGATGATTGGCACGCTGTGGAAACGGTCCTGCTGGCGGATCACCCGTGCGATTTCCATGCCGGTGCAGCCGGGCATGTACATGTCCAGAATGATGATCTCCGGCGAGAACGACTCCAGCGCATGAATGATTTCCATCGGATCGGTGATGATGTGGGCATTCATACCCGCTTTTTTCAGAACCGTTTCCATGAACTTGGCCTGAGCGCGGGAGTCGTCCAGTACCAGCACTTTGTAGGGCTCAACGGTATTGCCGTGGGTGTAGGTCTCGATCTTCTCAATCAGCTGGCCGGGGTCAACGGCCGGGTAGAAGAATTCCTCGCCACCACAGCGGGACGCCCGCAGACGGGTTTGGATGGTGCCATCCTCGTCGCTCATGAAGATGATGGGGATGGGGGTGTCGTGTCGCTCCTGAAGCCGCTCGATGGTGGCAATGCCGCTCAGCGGCTCGCCGCCGTAGTTAACGTCCATCAGGATGGTTTCGGGTTTGTGAAGTGCGCAGGCTTCGATCAGCTTGTCGGCGGTGTTGAACGCTGACGCACGGAAGCCGAAGAACTCAAGCTGGCGGATCAGGCGGCTGGCCATTTCTTCACTGGCCAGAGCAATATAAACGGGCGTACGTCGATACTGTTGGGGGGCCTCGCTGGCTTCCTGGTCGGTGCGCCTCAACGTGCAGTGAGACAGCCGCTCAATGGCGTCCTGAAGCTTGCGATCCAGGCCTTCGGGGAGCGCGGCGCCTTCCGGCCACTCGCCGATCAGGTCGAACACCTGGCGCCCGGAATCGGCATGGCCTTCCATGTCGAAGCGCTTTGCGTATCGAACCAGCTTGTCGGCTGCCCTGGCAAAATCGCCCCTGAAGGCGGCAGACTGGCCGGTGTCTTCGTGGATCTTTTGCCATGTATCCAGGACGACGCGCGCCTGGGTGGTGACACGGCGGGCGAAGTGCTGCCTGAGTTTGTCTTTCTGGCTATCGTCGTTCATTGTGCTCCGGCCTGTGTTTTTCTCGTTCTGAGCCGCCCGTTTCCGGTACAGGCGGATATTTTCAACATTAGTCTTTTTGCAGAGTCTATAGTGTTTAATGTTGTCGGCGTAGGTGACGCTGTGTAAATGTTTGTCAACTCTGCGGGGCAGGTCACACCCGATAGCCGACAATCGTTGCTTCAGATAGGGGTTGCCAGTGATGGCACGGACGCAAAAGGACCGACAGATCTCTCGCCAGCAGGGTGTTATTACCTTGCGCAGTCTGCTGTTGCTGTTTACCGGTGGCATGTTGCTGCTCGTGCTGGTGGCGGCGGCCAGCGTCAGTTTTGACCGGTTCCGGGATTACATGTCGGACCAGCTCCAGGGTCATGCCCGGGACGGTGCCACGGCCATTGGTCTGTCACTGTCCAATGCCATTGACGGTCGCGATCCAGTGGCCTCGTCTTCATTGATCGATGCGGTTTTCGACAGTGGTCGTTATCTCTCGGTGGTCTACGTCAATAATCAGGGTGAAGAGGTGGCCGGGCGGGAAACCTCCCTGCGTGAGGTGGATGTGCCGGGCTGGTTTGTGGCGCTGGCGGATCTGCCCCTGCCGGTGGGTGAAGCGGAAGTGGTGCGCGGCTGGAGCCGGCTGGGTAAGGTGCGGGTCGTAAGCCACCCTGGCCGGGCCTACGAAGACCTGTGGGTGGTGACGGTTAGAATCGTGGCCGGCTCTGCCCTGATTGGTGGCCTTGGGCTGATCGGCCTGTTTTGGATGATGACACGCCTGATGCGTCCGCTCAGAGCTGTTGAGAAACAGGCCAGGGCCTTGGGTAAACGGGACTTCAGGCGTCGGGTCGACATTACCTCCACGCGGGAACTGAACCAGGTCACCCACGCGATGAACCAGATGGCGGATGACCTCGGGCGACTTTTTGAAGGGCAGGCCAAACTGATCCAGCACCTGCGCAAGGTGAACAACGAAGACAGCCTGACCGGTCTTGCGAGCCGGCGGGCGTTCGAGCAACGCCTGAAGGTGGAAGTGGAATCGGAAGAGCGGTCCGCCCCCGGGGTGCTGTTCCTGATCCAGTTGGAAGAGTTCGCCCAGTATAACCAGAGTTATGGCCGCGACGAGGCCGACCGCTTGCTGGTTCGCATTGCGGGGGCGCTGAATACGTTTGTGCACGCGCACAGCGATTCGTTCGCCGGCCGCATAACGGGTGCCGGGTTTGCTGTCTTCCTGCCTGGTGTTTCACGTGCCGATGGGGTGATCTGGTGTCGCCAACTGGTCGAAGAGCTGGATGGCATCTACTCCGACCTCTCCGCTCCCATGGATGTGGCTGTTCATGCAGGCATTGCCCAGGCAGCCGAAACCCGCAAGGCGGGCGAACTGATGTCGGCGGCCGACGAAGCGCTTCGGCAGGCACAGATGGAGGAGGGGTCTGCCTGTCATGCCGCTGATCGCGACCGGCCTGAGCACCATGACAGTGAAAAATGGCGGGTCATGATTGGCGAAGCGATTGCCCAGGGGCAGATGTCGCTGTGGATGCAGCCCATGATCAGCAATGGCGATAACGGGGTGCTGTTCCATCAGGTCTTTTCCCGGATGAGAACGGAGGATGGCTGGATCAAGGCCGGTATTTTCGTGCCCATGGCGGAACGTTTTGGCATGATCCCTGACATTGATCGCTGGGTCCTTGAGCGTTCCCTGGCGCTTCTGCATACAGAGCCAGACACCCGCCTGGCGTTAAGCCTGGGCATGGTTTCGGTGGCCAGTGAGGCATTCCGTAAAGAACTTCTGGAGCAGCTGTCCGCAGCCGGCAAGGAGCGCCGGCGATTGCAGATTGGTATTTCCGAGCAGGCTGTTCACCACCACCGGACGGCGGTGGGACTCCTGGTGCGTGGGCTGAACCGGCTCAAGGTACCGGTGATTGTCGACCGCTTCGGCGTAGGCGGGGTGCCCTTCAGCTACCTGAGGAATCTGAGGTTCCAGGCGCTGCGTATTGATAACAGCTTCGTTCATGATATCGACAGCCATGACGACAACCGCTTCTACCTCGAATCCGTGACGACCATCGCCCACAGCCGCGGCGTGCGGGTCTACGTCACGGGTGTTGAAACCGCCGGTGAATATGCGGCACTGCAGGGTGTCGGTATCGATGGCGCAATGGGTTACCATCTGGGTCGGCCGTTTGAGGCGGGACATTAGCGAGTGATTGAGGCCCCAGGGCCGAAAAACGCCGCAAATTGCATAAACGTTGCCGTTGCTTCATGGTATTCGCAGTGCGCGAACGGATAGCGTCCGGGATAAAACGACAAACAGGGGAACTGAAAACCGATGCCAGGAAAAATCAGACAGTATTTCAGTGATCGCAAAGACGACGTTCAGGACTACACCGGCGGAGGGGGTGTCGGCAAATTTATACTGGCCGTTGTGGTTGTGTACCTGCTTGTTGCCCTGGTGCTAGGCATGATCTGGAGCAGCGAGCCAGACGTTTTCTCGGTACGCGAACATACACGCGCCGTGGCCAATGAGATGCAGCGTGAACCGGTGGCCGGGTTCGCAACAACGGCAACCATGATCCGGGTGGCGGAGACTCTTCTCGATAAGCCTGGCGGTTACGTTTCGAACGACATCTTCCCCCCAGGGCTTTGGCTCGACAACATGCCTAACTGGGAGTACGGGGTGCTCGTTCAGCTTCGCGACCTGTCCCGTGCCATGCGCAAGGACATCAGCCGTTCCCAGAGTCAGTCCGCTGAGGACCCTGACCTGACGATTGCTGAGCCCCAGTTCCACTTCGACAGCGGTAGCTGGGCCATTCCCTCCACCGAGGCGGAGTATCGTCGTGGCATCCAGGCCCTGTATAGCTACCTGGATCGCTTATCACGCCCCGATCAACCCAACGCCCAGTTTTTCGCCAGGGCTGACAACCTGGCCAACTGGCTGGCGGACCTGGAAACCCGCCTGGGCAGCCTCTCCCGAACGCTTGGTGAGAGTGTTGGCAAAGCGTCGGTGTCCGACGCCGTGTCCAACGTCAATCCCGGCGACCCGCTGTCGGAAGATGTCATGGGCGAGGAGGTCAAGACCTCCTGGACCAAGATAGACGACGTGTTCTATGAGGCGCGCGGCAGTGCCTGGGCTCTGTTGCATATATTCCGCGCCATTGAAGTGGACTTCCGCAAGGTGCTTAACGACAAGAACGCCCTGGCCAGCGCCAAACAGATCATTATCGAACTGGAAGGTGCGCAGGGTGAAATGTGGAGCCCCGTGATTCTGAACGGCAGCGGCTTCGGTGTGCTGGCCAATCACTCATTGACCATGGCGGCGTACCTGTCCCGCGCCAGCGCTGCGATCAGCGACATGCGTGACCTGCTGACCCGAGGCTGATGCCGGTACAGCATCGCCGCATAAAAAAACCGGGCCACGCAGCCCGGTTTTTTTGTCATCGACTGAAAGCGTCGCCGATCAGCCTTTGTAGGCCTTCACGGACGCTTCGATGGCCTTCTTGGCTTCGGCGGCGTTGGCCCAGCCCTGAACCTTAACCCACTTGCCCGGCTCCAGCGTCTTGTAGTTCTCGAAGAAGTGCTGGATCTGGTCGCGGAGCAGTTGCGGAAGATCTTCCACATCTTTCACGTCGGTGTAGCTCTTGGTGAGCTTGTCGTGGGGTACGGCAACCAGTTTGGCGTCGCCACCGGCTTCGTCTTCCATGTTCAGCACGCCAACCGGGCGGCAGCGAATCACGGAACCGGCCTGAACCGGATACGGGGTCACCACCAGCACGTCAATCGGGTCACCGTCGTCAGCCAGGGTGTGGGGAATGAAGCCGTAGTTGGCCGGGTAGAACATTGGCGTAGCCATGAAGCGGTCTACCAGCAGGGCGCCCATGTCCTTATCCAGCTCATACTTCACCGGGGAACTGTTGGACGGGATTTCGATGGCCACGTAGATGTCTTCCGGCGGGTTCTTGCCAGCAGGGATATGGTCGAAGTTCATGATCGATCCTTTCTGAAGTGCGTTTAACGGCGTTTAAAAAGTGGGCGCAATTATACGGGACAATGGTGTGGATCGAAACTAAACGTTGGTCTGTCCCTTTTTGCAACAGATTGCTGGGGTGGTCCGGCTCTGCTAGTTTTCGCAGGAGCTGGTGAATCTTTATCCATTCTCAAAGGACATGAGGATATGAGACCCAAAAGGACTGATTGGACGGTCGATCTCTCTGCTTGTCTGGTTTGGCATAAAAGCGGGCTCTCAATTAGTTTTGAGGGGGTTCCGGGAACTTCTCACTTTGGCGGTTCACCGACTTGTCCCGAAGGCCTTCCCCATAACAGATTCCTTGCATTGGTCCGTGAAGGCTTTCAGCTATACCGGGAAGAGAGCCAACGCCAGTTGAGCCAGAATTTGGGTACTCAGCCCTCCCGTGGGCGCACACCCATTATTATTCGCCGCCGTCCCCGCCTAACCCATCCCAATTCTCCCGATACTCAATGATCGAGTGTTGACCTACTGACAAAGGACGTTACATATGCTGAATTCAACAGGCTTACAATTCACCATGGGCGTTGGTCAGTTGCCCGACGACACGTTCAGTGTGTATGAGTTCGACGTTGCTGAAGCACTCTCTGACGTCTTTACGCTCAACCTGACAGCCTTCAGCAAAGCCAGCCACGTTTCGCCGGCGGAGGTTTTGGAGCAGGAGGTAACCCTCCGTATCTACCAGGATGGGCAGTTGGTGCGGCAGTTCAGAGGTGTGGTCGCGGAGTTTTGCCGTGGCTCTGCGGGCCACCACCGAACCCGTTACCAGATGGTAATAAGGCCTGCTTTGTGGCGCCTTGGTATTGGCCGGAACAGCCGGATCTTCCAGCATAAGGATACCGAAGCAATTGTGCGGGTGCTGCTGGAGGATTACGGAGTCGCGGATACACGCTTTAATCTGGTTCGAAAACCCGAAGAGCGGGAATACTGCGTGCAATACCGCGAGTCTGACCTTGCCTTCCTGCAGCGATTGGCCGCTGAGGAAGGCTGGCATTTCCGTGTCGAGCACGGCAAAGAGAGCTCTGAGTTTATCATTGCCGACCATCACCGGGATTCACTGAAACTGGACAGCGCGCCCTACAATGCCATGGCAGGAGGTAGCAGCCGGCAAAGCTGCGTATACCGGTTCGATACCACTGAGCGAGTCGGTGTTGCCGGGGTTGCCATGAAAGACTACACCTTCCGCAACCCCGCTTACGGGCTCGACCACATGGAAATAGCGCCGGACCTTCAGCATCAGCGACCGGACTACGAACACTATGACTATCCAGGCCGGTACAAGCAGGATGCCAGCGGCGAGCCGTTCGTCCAGGCCCGGCTTGATGGCCTTCGACGAAACGCAAGCACCGCCAGCGGCGAGGGCAACCGGCCAGACTTTACAGCGGGCGCCCGCCTTCCGCTTGAAGATCATTTTGATGAGGCTGCCAACACGGAATGGTTGCTGACCGGCGTAACACACTACGGTATCCAGCCCCAGGCCCTGGAAGAGGAAGCTGGCGGCGAACCAACCACCTACCACAACAAGTTTTCCGCTGTACCGGCTACCGTCAACTGGCGCCCCTCGAACGATACCTGCCGACCTGTGATGGACGGCCCACAAATAGCCAGGGTGACCGGGCCTGCCGGCGAGGAAATCTATTGCGACGATCACGGCAGGGTCAAGGTATGGTTCCCCTGGGACCGTTACGGCACGGACGATGAGCACAGCAGCGCCTGGTTGCGGGTCAGCCAGGGTTGGGCTGGCGGGCAGTATGGATTCATGGCTTTGCCCCGGGTCGGTCATGAAGTGATTGTCAGTTTCCTGGACGGTGATCCAGACCAACCCATCATTACCGGACGAACCTATCACGCAACTAATACGCCTCCCTATACCCTGCCCACAAACCGAACCCGTACCGTACTCAGGACGCAGACCCACCAGGGTGGCGGCTACAACGAGCTGAGTTTCGAAGACGAAAAGGAAAAACAACTGGTCTATCTTCGGGCCCAGAAAGACCACGAGCTGGAAATCTACAATAACCAGAAATACTCCGTTGGCAACGACCGTGAAAAACACATCGGTAACGATCAGCGCCTGAATGTAACGCGGGACGAACAAGTCGACATCGGCCGCGACCAGAAGGCGGCCATCGGGCAGGACCAGACCCTGGAGGTTGGTCGTGACCGGTTTACCAATATCGGCCGCCACTATCGCCTGGAAGTGGCCGACCGCCGCCACGAGTTCAGCCGCGCCAATCACGACCTGGAAGTGGGCGGCAACTACACCCAGAAGGTGCAGGGCAAGGTGGTGGTGGAAGCAGGCGAAAGCGCGCTGATCCATACCCGGAACCTGACGCTCACGGGCAGTGAGAGCGTTGTGATACAGGGCCCGGGCGGCAAGATCACCATTGGGTCCGGTGGCGTTACCGTGGATTCTCCCTCCATTAAACTGAACGGCCCGGTTGCGGTATCCACGGGCGCTGCGTCACAGATCAGAACCCTGGAAAGTGCAGCGCGGGAAGGAACGCCGCTGGTAGACATCTGTTCTGCGTGTGGAGACGGTGCATGACCAACGAGCGGCGTCAGGAGGCCTTGCTGAGCACTGGTATCCAATGGTTGGTTCTGGATGCGGCCAACTGTGCGGAACCTCTGTGGTATGCCCGGGGAGCCGGTGCTCCGCTGCAATCCCTGTTCAGGCAGCAGGATGAAGAGCTGGCCGACAGTGGCCCATGGCTGATCAGGGTAGACGATTACCCCGACCTTGTGGAGACCTGCCTGCAAAAGGACCCATTGGGCCATGCCAGCCTCTGGTGTGCCAGCGCCCTTGACCAGAAAGAACTGGTTAGCCAGCTCAGAGCCAGGGTTTACGCTGAACTGCCCGATGGAGAGACAACACGCTTTCGCTGGTACGACCCCCGGGTGCTTTTCCCCTATCTTGAGGATTGTACCCAGCAGCGCCGTGATGACTTCCTGGCGCCGTTTGAACGGTTGGTTCATGCCGACCTGAACCCCTACAACCACCCGCATCAGTATCAGCTCTGGCAGCGGCCAGATGAAGGCGCGGGCTTTATCAATCGTCCACTGCTATTCAAGGAGGAAATCTGATGGGCATTCCCGTATCACTGAAAGGGCACTACCACGCATGCCCCATGTTTGCAGGAAACACGCCCCACGTTGGTGGTGGCATCAGTGAAGGCGACCAGGGTTTTACCGTGAACGGTGTACCGGTGGCCCTTCAGGGGCACAAATGCAGTTGCAAGGTAGGCGGGCCGGACACCCTGGCACAGGGTGCCCCGGGCCTGACCGTAAATGGGACCCCCGTTGTTCTTCAGGGAAGCGCCACCGCCCACGGTGGTGTGGTGCTTGAAGGCGACCCAGCAGTGACGGTGGGCTGACCATGGGCTGGACACTCACACAGGAAGACCTCGACCACATGCCCGCCCAGCAACAGCGCGTGCGGCGCTTTGCCCTGGCCCGCCACCTGATGGACCTGCCCAAGCCCCCACCTGGCTGGCCCGAGTGCAGGGCCGAACTGGAAGCCGGGCTAAGCCAGGCCGCCGACGCCGGTTTTACCAGCCTGCCTGCGGTTACTCTTTTCCTTGAGGCACTGCACTACGTGCCGGACGCACTGGAGCACCCGGTGGTACAGGGCTACCTGGCCTCCGGTGCATTGGAGCAGTTCCGGGCGGAACGGATACTGGAATGGGCAAGGGAACGGAAACAACACAAGGAGAGCGTGGATGAGCTGCAGTGAGGATTGTAAATGCCGCCCGGGGGCCGTGGCCCTGGTATTTGTGCCGGGCATTATGGGTACGCGGCTGAAGAACCGGCAAAATGGGGAATCTGTATGGGACCCGGCGGCGGGTCTTGAGTTTGAAGGGCCAAGTGGCGCGGCCATCGAAATCAAGGAACAGCGCGAACAGGAAATGGCAGAGGCCCAGGCCGACGAAGAAGACAGCGCCTGGGAAGTCGTTGGCAAATGGTTTCAGCGCCGTTGGATTGGTGTCAAGGAGCGTGGCGATGGCGTGGTTGAGCGGGGCCGCACGGCCCGTCGATACGTGGGCGTGGTTCCCCGCGTGAGCGACTTTATGTTCGCCGGGCCGGTGAAGCGCAAACAGTTGTTGGTTAATGATAATGTACAGGAAGAGAGTGACCCTGTTGTTGATCGGAAAGATGACCTTTTAGACATTGATGAAGGCACCGATGACTATTTTCGCATCTATACCGCCGTACCACCCTCGCAAGTGGAGGAAAAGCGCCGCAAAGGCTGGGGCGAGGTGCACTGGGACAGCTACGGTCCTTTCCTGAAGCACCTGGAGAACAAGGGGCAGACACTATCTCGGCTATACCCGGGATTGCGCTTTCCGGTGTTCGCTGTGGGCTACAACTGGATGCTGAGTAACGAGGCTGCCGGCGAGCGCCTGGCGGAGCGCCTGGCGGAATTTCGCCAACAGGTGGTAGACGAGGATGAGCGCGGCATAGGGCCAGCCGATGTCAAGTTCCTGGTCATCAGCCACTCCATGGGCGGTTATGCCTCCCGGGCCGGATTTGCCATGGCCGGCCTGGAGGGTGAGGTGGAAGCGGTCATCCATGGTGCCATGCCCACTCATGGTAGCCCCGCTACCTACAAGAAGTTCCGGGCGGGCGAATCCGGTGTGCCAGCGAAATTCATACTGGGCAAGAACGCAGCGGACGTTACAGCCATCCTTGGCTTCTGCCAGGGCGGGCTTGAATTGTTGCCGAACCAGTTGTACCGCACGGTAGATAACAAGCCTGAATGGCTGTATCTCAAAACCGGCGAACAAGACCCGGAGGTGGTGGATATCGGAAATGGGGCAGGAGTGTTCGATTTCTATTCGCGGTTTGATGTGTGGTACCGGATGATACAGCCGGAGTTATTGGCACCGGAGCTGGGCGCGCAAGCCAGAGAAGGTAGCTCGATTGAAAAACATAAGCTTGCGATGAAGGTTCGGTTAGGTGAAATTTCTACGTTCCATGCGTCTCTGGCAGATAATTTTCACAACACTACCACACTCGTATACAGCAATAATGAGAATGACCTGTCCTTTGATCGCTGCGAGTGGGCGGGTGATGAGGTTTCCGACGGTAGCCGCGACGAATGGCAGGTGTATCGCCACGAATATCACGCCGTGTTCTTCGGCGACGGCACGGTCAGCCTGTACGGGCCGGAGGAAAAACAGCGACATGACGCTGCCTTTGATGAGTGGGTGCAGCAAGCCCCGCACGAGTACCACCCGCCACCGCCGCCCAGCGCCAACACGGCAGACTACAAGCTACGGCCGGAATCCGCCCCGGGGGACGGCACCGTTCACGCCGGTGCCGGCGACCATCCGCAGGCATCCGGCGGACTCAAGCGCCTACCCCTGCCAGCTACGGAAGAGCACCAGACGTTTTTCAACTGCCCGGACGTACGGGACCTGGTCGTGGGGGAGCTTCAAACCCTGCTGCCGGATATACACAGCAAACTTGGGGGCTGAATGGCGCCGATTATCCGAAATGCCCTGATGGGGCTGCTGCTGACACAGACAACACAAGGAATGGCCATGAGCAAGACGGACGTGCGAGAGGAAGATATCCCGGAATTCGAGTTCACCGAACACTGTGCGGGTCGCTACCAGTTGGAGTTGCCGGCGGACATGAAGCTGATTCGTAGCGGATACAGTGACGAACAAGTCAAACTACGCATCTATCCACCCGAGGAAAAGGTCCATGACACCGCCTACGTTGGTGAGGATCGGGTCGAGCAGTGGCGGGAGCGGGTGGAGGCTCTACGCCAGGAGGAAAAAGTTGAGACGGGTTATGTGCACGAAAGCCTGGAGGGTAGTCTCAAGACGTTGGTTTACTATGCGGACTATCGAAAAATTCCGGGTTTGAGTGAAGACCCCACTGCAAGTCATATTTTTGAAACGCACTTCCTCAAAGACTTTCCGGAGGTAAAAAAAGCCATTGCCATTCAGGGCCAGGGCGCGCTTGGTGTCGTGCAGCGTGATGAGCCTGACTACAAGGCCATCTACCGGAAGCGTCTGGCCCAAATGCAGGAGCGGGCCAGTCAGGTGGAGTATCACCCCTGGCCCCACAAGAAGGCGGGAGTCTGCCTGGATCGGGAATTCGTGGTTGTGAATACCCTGGCACCGGAGCGCGAGGGTTACAGTATGTCTTTCTATAACGGTAAGCGGTCCCGTTTTACCCTGATGGGCGGCACCTATACGAGCGAAGGGAGGCTGAAACAGGTACAAGGCGAAGCCAGCGGTATGTTGGCCTTCCTGGGGTCCAGCAGTATGAAGGTAGCGGGCCGGAAGGGCCGATTGTTCATCAGCGATGGCAAGTACAGCGAAACCGAGCGGGAGTTTCGGTGGATAGCGACCGACAGCGAGGTGAACAGCTTCAAGAACGGTCACTTTGTTATTGAAGGCGCTATCGAAATGAAGGACTACCCGGAGATGGCCCCCATGGGTGGTACGGACGTAATCGTGGGGCTGCTCAAGAGTATCAAGGTGCGGCCATACGCCATGCTGGATGCGAAGCGATAGAGCGGCAAAGTGGGAAAATCAGTGTTAAAAGGGGGTAGTTTTGATTCATGGGATTATAGTGTTGGCGGGTATTATTATCGGGTTTTTGGTAGGGGCTACGCTGGGTTTCTTTCTTGGCCTGTTTCCTCCGGTTGTATCGCTATTTAATGATCTGTTTTCAGTTGGCCGCTCTGGTGATTTCTTCAGCGGCAGGCTAAATGCGGTTGTCTACACGCTTCCAGTGTTAGCTTTAGTCGGCTCGATCACTGGTGGGTGGCTGGTGCATCGTTTTGGTTGAGCGCTGTCATGACTGTCGAATGGTCATAGACATTGGGCGGAGCAGGTAATAATGGGTGGTAATTGGGCGGATGGGGCCTGGACGGTCACCTGTAATGGGGGGGGGCAGTTACACAAGATTATTTACAGGCTCGCAAGCGGTCCCGTTTTACCCTGATGACGGGCACCCACACCAGCGAGCAGGATCTGAAACAGGAGCTTAATCGCAACAGTTGTGCGCTACAACCGCATCTGCTTGGCGATCAGTTCCTTCATGATCTCATCGGTACCGCCGCCAATCGACAGGATCTTGCCATCCCGGTAAAGCCGCTCTACGACGGATTCACGCATGTACCCCATGCCGCCGTGAATCTGAACGGCCTCGCGGGTGACTTTCTCGCACACCTCCACCGCAAAGTTCTTCGCCATGGCAACCTGCTTAATCGGGTTCTTGCCCGCCTGCATCAGCGCGGCACAGCGATAGGTATACTCCCGCGCCACGTCCACTTGGGTGGCCATGTCGACCAGCTTGTGACGGGTGACCTGGAATTTGTTCACCGGCCGGCCAAAAGCCTCCCGTTGGCCGGCCCAGGCTATCGAGGCTTCAAGGGCGATTTCGGCTGTCATGTAGGCCATGATGGATAAGCTGAGGCGTTCAAACAGAAAATTGCTCATGATCGCGATAAAGCCCGCATTCTCGGCACCGATCAGGCGGTTGGCAGGCACCCGGCAGTCCTCGAAAAACAGCTCCGCCGTATCGCTGGCCCACCAGCCCATTTTCTTGAGCTGCTTGCCGGTGGAAAAGCCGGGCATATCGCGGTCAATCAACAACAGACTGATGCCACCATGGCCCTCGCCACCGGTGCGTACCGCAACGGTGTAATGATCGGCACGCATGCCGCTGGTGATAAAGGTTTTGCTGCCGTTGACGATGTAGTCATCGCCGTCCCTGACGGCCCGGGTTTTGATATTGGCAACGTCGGACCCGCCGCCGGGCTCGGTAACTGCCAGCGCGGCAATCTTCTCGCCTCGCAGCACCGGGGGCACAATCGCTTCTTTTACGTCCTGCTGCGCCCACTTCGCCACCGGAGGCAGGCCGATATCCAGCGACCCCAGCCCAGCCACCAGGCCGCCGGAGGTGGATCGCATCAGCTCTTCGGAGACGGCGACTTTCATGAAAATATCGCCTTCACCAATGCCGCCAAGACTTTCCGGAAAACCGACCCCAAGCAGCCCGGCCTCCCCAGCGGTCTTATAGAGCTCCCTGGGGAACTCGCCAGCTTCCTCCCAGTCGTCTATATAGGGCAATACATGAGTGGCAACGAACTTGCGGGCACTCTGGCGAACCTGTTCGTGGGTATCGTTGAAATAATCAGACACGGAAAGCCTCCCTGTGATCAAAAATCATGGAAGCAGTCTCACTCAATTTCAGCAACCAAGCAAGCGCTTGGTTTACAGAAGGCCCGAAAAGAGTCCCTGTCTCTTCACGGTCTCCTCCGTAGTCAGCCGTCCTGTCGGGAGAAACTCTTTACCCCGTCTTCGGTACCCAGCAACAACAAGTCCGCAGGACGCCGAGCAAACAGGCCATTGGTCACAATGCCCACAATGTTGTTCAACTGCTCTTCCACCTGAAGCGGGCGGGAAATATCCAGATTGTGGATGTCCAGGATGATATTGCCGTTGTCGGTGGTGAAACCCTCGCGATAAACCGGGTCGCCGCCCAGCTTGACGATTTCGCGGCCAACGTGGCTGCGAGCCATGGGTACCACCTCCACCGGAAGCGGAAACGCGCCCAGAATATCCACCTTCTTGGACCCATCGGCAATGCAGATAAACGTCTTGGCCACCGCCGCTACGATCTTCTCACGGGTCAGGGCGCCGCCGCCCCCCTTGATCAGTTCCAGGCGTTCATTGGTCTCATCGGCACCGTCAATATAAAACTCAAGGGGGCCGGCACTGTTGAGGTCGTAAACCGGAATACCATGGCTCTTCAGGCGCTCAGCCGTGGCGTCGGAACTGGCGACGGCGCCATCGAAATCGGTGCGGATATCCGCCAGCAGATCGATGAAACAGTTGGCCGTACTGCCGGTACCCACGCCGATAACGCTCTCCTGATCCAGGTGCGGCCTGATATGGTCCAGTGCGGCCTTGGCGACGGCTTTCTTCAGTTCGTCCTGATTCATCGATCGACTCCGGTTTTGCAGGAAAGTGTGGTTAAAGCCGCCATTATAGCCCTTCTGTGGGGCGAGCTTATAGACGGAACCCCGGCAAAGTTTCTACACTGTCCGTTTTCCCAACGACAATCCAACTCCGGACGGACCCATGCCGCAACGCTACATAAAGAAAATCCTCGATGCCCGTGTTTACGACGTGGCCATCGAGACTCCGCTGACCGAGGCCCGTAGCCTCTCAAAGCGCTTTGGCAACAACATTCTGCTCAAGCGCGAAGACCTTCAGCCGGTGTTTTCTTTCAAGATTCGTGGCGCCTACAACCGGATTGCGCAGCTCTCTGAAGAGCAGAAAGCCAAGGGCGTGATTTGTGCCTCTGCTGGCAACCATGCCCAGGGCGTGGCCCTGGCTTCCAAGAACCTGGGTATCAAGGCGGTCATCGTCATGCCTCAGACCACGCCAGAGATCAAAGTGCGATCTGTGCGTGATCACGGCGCCAAAGTGGTTCTCAAGGGCGACGCTTTTGATGAGGCCGCAGCCCATGCTCAGGAGCTGATTGCGAAGCACGGCTACACCTACATCCCGCCCTATGACGACCCGGACGTCATCGCCGGGCAGGGCACTGTGGCCATGGAAATCATGTGGCAGTTCAGCAAACCCATTCATGCCATCTTTATCTGCGTTGGCGGCGGCGGACTGATTGCTGGTATGGCTGCCTACATCAAGTACCTGCGCCCGGAAATCAAGGTGATCGGCGTTGAACCCGAGGATTCCAACTGCCTGCAGGCGGCCATGAAGGCTGGCAAGCGGGTGGTACTGGACGAAGTGGGCATCTTCGCGGATGGCGTGGCCGTCAAGCAGATCGGCAAATACCCCTGGGAGATCTGCAAGGATCACGTAGACGAGGTGATCACCGTCTCCACCGACGAAATCTGCGCCGCCATCAAGGATGTCTTCGAAGACACCCGCTCCATCGCCGAACCGGCCGGTGCGCTCGGCGTGGCTGGTATCAAGAAGTACATCGAGCGCGAACAGATCGAGAATGAAAACCTGGTGGCCACCCTCAGTGGGGCCAACATGAACTTCGATCGTTTGCGCTATATCTCGGAGCGCACGGAAATCGGTGAAAAGCGCGAGGCCATCCTGGCGGTGACCATCCCGGAGAAACCGGGGGCCTTCAAGACGTTCATCAACGCCCTGCACAAGCGCAGCATCACCGAGTTCAATTACCGCTACGCCGATGCCACCAATGCGACCATCTTCGTGGGCATCCAGATTGCGGCGGGCGGCCATGGCCGTGAAGATCTTATCCAGGATCTGCGGGAAACCGGATATTCCGTCATAGACCTGACTGAGAGCGATCTGGCGAAGCAGCACATTCGCCATATGGTGGGTGGTCATGCGCCAACCATCACCAACGAGAAGGTTTTCCAGTTCGAGTTCCCGGAGCGCCCGGGCGCCTTGCTGAAGTTCCTGATGTCCTTGGGCACGCGCTGGAACATCTCCATGTTCCATTACCGCAACCACGGTGCGGCCTACAGTCGTGTTCTGCTGGGCGCCCAGGTGGAAGACGACGAAGTGAAAGACTTCGAGAAGATGCTCGACAAGGTTGGCTTCCGCTACGAAAACATGACTGACAATGAGGCTTATCAGCTGTTTTTGGGAGCCGGGAACAACAAGTCTTCTTAATTTTCTGCGAGAACCGGGGAGGAAGCCCCCTCCCGAAACACGCTCAAGCACATCCATGTGGCGCTTGAGCTCCGCCATCCATGGCTCCGCACAGTTTCGGGAGGGGGCTTCCTCCCCGGTTCGGCAAACTTTGGAGCGGCTTACAAAAATTTAATCTGTGAAAAATTGTAAAACGCAGGATAGGTGTTAGTCTTTCGTCTAATTCTTGAAAACAAGAATAGTCAACTGATTTAGATCGATTTTACTATTTAAAATACCGGAGAATCCCCTCATGGGCCGCAAGCCTGACATTATCCGGACGGTCGTGCTGATTTTCGCCGTTGGCCTTGTTATTACTGGCTTCACATCACTTCAGGCCTCTGACGATGAGCCTACGGCCTCCGATAGCGAAGCCTTTACAGTGTCCGCCGTTCGAGACTAAACCTTACCGAAAGCTCTTCGATCTCATTCGGTAACGCTCTCTGTCAGTCACCACACTGTGCAGAGGGATATCCCAGGGTTCCAGCGGTAACTCCGATACTTTTTGACAGTCATGGGCCAGCCCGATCAGCTTGGGGGCCAGTCGTGGCCGGATTCGCGTGAACGCAAAGGTGCGATCATAGAAGCCGCCACCCATGCCCAGGCGGCCACCGAAACCATCAAATCCCACCAGCGGAAACAGCACTGCGTCCAGCGCCCATGGTGGCCGCTCCAGCCCCTTGTGGAAGGGTGGTTCCGGAATGCCAAAGCGGTTGGCTGTCAGCTCGGTGCCATCGGTAAAAGGGCTGAAAACCAGCCTGCCGCGGTGCACCGGATGCAGCACCGGCAAATAGAAGTGAATGCCTCGCCTGCGGGCAACATGAACGTACACCTGGGGATCAATTTCACCGTCGTTGGGCAGGTATACGGCAACGTGGCGGGCCCTGAAAAGGTCAGGATGTTTCAACAGGTTCAGCGCAAGCTGGTCAGCGGCAATCTGTTGTTCTTCCACAGACAGCGAGCGGCGCTTCTTCCGAAGGGCCTTGCGAAGATTGCTTCGGGATTGCGAGTCAGGGTGCTCTTCAAAGGGCTGGGGTGAGACAACGTTGGTCAACATAGAGCTTTTTCTACCATCGGGCTGCCCCTGTTGTACAGAAAAATGTCGCCTGTCACCGGTCGCTGGTTATGTCGGTGTAGCGAGCCGATAGGCTATCATTGGCCCTTCAAACTTTTCGTTCAACAGCAGGTCGACCCATGAACCATGATGCATTAACGAGTGTCCTCGAATCAGACGGCGAAGAACGATACGACTATTTCCTGAGCCAGGTCGGGGAGGAGCGTGAAATCTGGATTCTGGTGAATGCGGAGAATCGCTTCCTCAAGATCGTGTCTGAAGATGGCGATGTGGAGTACCTGCCGGTATGGCCCAGTGAGGCATTCGCGGTGGAGTATGGTAAGGGTTCCGACGATCTCACGCCTAAGCGTATTCCGTTGCCGGATTTTTTCAGGAAATGGGTGCCGGGTTTGACGAAAGACGGTCTGGACGTTGGGGTGTTGCCCGGTATGGATGAAACCCTGTGGATAACCGAGCCGGAAGAGCTGAAACGCGACCTGCAGGATGAATTGTCGAGTTTCTGAGGATCCTGGTTGAAAGTAAAGCTTCCCGGGCTGCCGTTATCGGATGTGGCCCTTGAACCCAAAGTTCAAGGTCGGTGGCCGCTGTGACATATTAGGCTTTCCCCGTATGGGGACGTGCTCACAATGCCCTGAAGTAGCCACCTGGGTAGTGCGCATCGGCTCGAGGACGAATCCGACCAGCGAACAGCCCAGGAAGTTAATTTCATTATACGGGCATTGCCGGGGCTGATTGCAACACCTGAATCGGATTCCTGTGTAAGGACTAGTTACCGGTGCCTTCACCCAATGCGGTATCGAGCTTTTCGTCCATGGCGTTGAGAATTGAACTGGCGGTGTCCGACATGGTGTCCCGCTCAAGCATCTCATTGGTGATGTTGAGTGCCGCCATCACGGCGATACGTTCGGTACCGAATACCTTGCCGCTGGCACGTATTTCCCGCATTTTGGTGTCCAGGTGCCTGGCGGAGCGGAGAAGGGCTTCCTGCTCTTCCTGGGGGCAGGCGACCAGGTACTCCTTGTCGAGAATCTTGACTTCGACGGTTGTCGGCTGCTGTGGCATCAGTGGTGCTCCAGGGCCCGGAGGCGGCCTATCATGGCTTCAATCTTGTTTTTGGCAAGATCATTCTTGTGCATGAGCTGCGCTCGCTCTCGGTTCCAGTCGTCCTGCAGCTCGCGCAGCATCGCGTTGTCACGTTCCAGTTTGCGACAGTGTTCGATCAATCTGTCGAGTTTGTCCGCCAATGCCTGTAGTTCGGACTGTTCCATGAGTCGTCCAACGCCTGTATCAAAGAAGTGAACTAACTATAAGTGTGGACTGCAAGCTGGTCAATTTACAGGGATGTCATGGCCTGCGTTGCGTGATGTCCGTCACTCTGGGGCCACGTGTCCCAGCCCCTGTTTTCGGCTGCCCCGCCAGGCCTGGAGTGCTGGAATCAGTCCCACGAGCAACGCTGCCAGAGGGACGCTGGCGATGATCGACCATTCCGTTGCATTCAGCGGCCGCAAGCCTACCTGAACGCCCCATGTATCCAGTAGCCAGGGGCTAAGAGCCGCGATGCCGGCCGCTCCGGCCAGGATCGCGAGCCCGCAGGCCGCAATGGCCAGCAGAATGCATTCGATCACGTGCAATGCCGCGATGAGGGCGGGCGAAGCCCCGGTAGCCCTGAGAATCGCCACTTCCTGCCGCCGCTGCGCTTGCAGAGTCAGCAACACGGCCACGAGCCCGACCAGGCTGGTGACCACGACAAAGCCGGTGATGCCCAGCAAGGCTTTTTCGAACTGACCCATGATTCTCCAGAGTTCGCTGAGCGCCACCCCCGGGAGAATCGCCGACAACGGTTCGAGCTGCGATTCGTTGATCTGGCGCTGAACCTGAAAAGTCAGCACTTTCCGGTCGATGCCCACGAATGCGGCGGTAATCGCGTCCGGTGTGAGGTCCCTCTGCCTGGCCTGTTCGGGCGTGACGGTTCGCCCGGGGATGGCAACACCGGATTCCCAGCCAATATGGATGGCTTCGAGGCCCTCCAGGCTGACGTAAACTGCCTGGTCCACCGGTGTGCCAGTGGGAGCGAGGATGCCAGTGACCGTAAACGGAGTGTCCTTGTGGTTGGAGAAGCTGGTCTTGCCGCCGCCATGGGACAGGACAACCCTGTCGCCAGTCTGGTGAGCGTGCTTGCGGGCTACTTCGGCCCCCAACACCACGTCGAAGACATCGGCGAACCATTCTCCCTCGGCCAATGCGGGTTTCTGGTCCCGACCGTAGCGGAAATGTTCCGGGAACTGCTCGCTGGTGCCGACAACCCGGTGCCCGCGATAACTGTCGCCCAGGGATATGGGCACCAGCCAGCCGATGCGCTCATCCTCCTGCAGTTTCTCGTAGGTACTCCAGCGGATGTTATTGGTGGCGTCACCGATGTGAAAGACCGTGTACAGCAGCAGGTTCAGCTGACCGCTGCGAGCGCCCACGATCAGGTCGGTGCCGGAGATGGTGCTGGTAAAGGACTGCTTCACTTCGGTGCGAAGGTACTGAACGCCCAGAAGCAGGGTGATGCTGAGCGTCAGGGTCAGGGTTACCAGCGCCAGTACCCTGCGCCGATACCAGAGGCTTGCCATGGCCAGAGACAGTGCCAGCCGCAGGTTCATGGGGTCACCTCCAGGGCCAGTTGGTGGTTAAAGCGTTGGGCCAGGCTCTTGTCGTGACTGACAAAGACAACGGATGAGTGTTTTTCTGCCGCCAGCCCCAGCAACAACTCGATAAAGCGGTCCCGGTTGTCGCTGTCCAGGGCCGAGGTGGGCTCGTCGGCGAGGATCAGTTCCGGGGCGCCGGTCAGTGCCCGGGCGGCGGCTACTCGCTGTTGTTGCCCGACGCTGAGGGTGGTAACACGCCGGTGCCAATGGCTCTGGGGGATGCCCAGGGCAGTCAGCAGGGATTTCGCTTCTGCCTCCGGCGAAGACAAGGCCCGCGCTCGGCGTTTCCGTGAAAGCTTGCAGGGCAGTGTGACGTTGTCCAGCGTGCTCAGGTAGGGCACCAGGTTGAACTGCTGGAAGATAACGCCCATGTGGTCGGCCCTGAATCGGTCGCGTTGGCCGCTGGTCAGGCTTGCCAGGTCTGTGCCCAGCAATTCCAGGCGACCGGAATCCGGCACGATCAGGCCGCCCAGCAGGCTCAGGAGTGTGCTCTTGCCACTCCCGCTGGGGCCTCGGAGGAAAAGGTGTTCACCGCTGTTCAGTGTCACGTCGGGATAGCGGATGCCCGGCTGGGTCCGGTCCCAGCGAAAAGCGAGTTCGCTGATGCGGAGGGTCTGCCGTGGGGTTACGGAACTCTCTGGGGTTACGGAACTATCTTTGTGCAAGTCTGTCTTGCCGGTCATGTCAGGCATTGGTCATCCGGTGTATGATCCCTGAATCGTTACAGGAGACGTCAGTTTTATGTCAGAACCTCTGGAATCCCGCTCGCGGCAACGCTCTCTGTTCGCCACCCTGTGTATGGTGGCGCTGGTCGCGGCCTTCAGTCTTTCAACCGCCGTTAGCGCAAAAGACGCCTCGCAAGAGATCGACTGGCTGGAATTGATGCCAGAGGAGGATCTCAACCTACTCGAGAATATGCCAGAAGTCTCCCACGAGGGTGACGGCCCTGCCACATTGCCGGACGAGATCATGACAGGCCGCGTGGTGCCTGAAATGGATGGCCGGTCGGGCCGGATTCCGGGTTTCGTCGTGCCGCTGAAAACCACACAGGATATGCGCATTCTGGAGTTTTTCCTGGTGCCATACTATGGCGCCTGCATACACGTGCCGCCACCTCCTCCAAACCAGATCATCCATGTGAAGTACAAGAAGGGCTTCAAGCTGGAAGCACTCTACGATCCGGTGTGGATTGAGGGCACCCTGAAGATCGAGAAGACCGAGAACGACATTGCTTCGTCCTCCTACTCCATCGTGGCGGAGAACGTCTCACCCTACGAGGAGTAATGTCTCTGCAGGGCGTTTATAGGTCAGTTGTTGACAGTAAATGCCCGGTTTGAGGGTGTCAGCCGGGCACTACCCTGGCCAGAGGGGCTGACCCATTCGACGGTGAGTTCCTTCATGCCCTCGAACCTCTCCATCAGTGCCGATGTGAACGCCTGGTCGGCGTCGAGGTGGTTGCATTCCAGTTGCTGGGATACGTCGTATTCCCGATGAGTGGTTTCCCCATGATGTTCTTCGTCGTGATGATCGTGCTCGTCGTGGCCGTGATCGTGATGAGTATCCCCGCTATGGTTTTCTTCTCCCCCGCCGAGTTCCACGGCTGTGGCTGTCACGCGGCAGTCGGCCGCTGCGGTGTCGACCAGCGGCGTGGTTTCCAGCCAGCGGTTGATGTCCGCCAACCGGCCTTTTTCTGCCTCCGTGCGGGCGCCATGCTCGAACCCGGCGAGGTTGTAGGCCGGGGAATTGAGCATCAGGTCAATACGGTTTTCTTCCACCGCCATCTGCAATCGGGCATGGCCGTGCTCGTGGGCGCCGGGATTGTCGGCGGCCAGCGCCATCGGTGCCAGGCTGCAGGCGGCGACCATACATCCAAGTGTATGCAGCGAGCGTGGACGGTTGGGGGGTAAGCGTTTAGCGGACATGGCAGGCGGCTCTCCTTGAAATTGATATGTTATAACATAATTTACTCTTTCCCGGTCCGGAATCAAGAGGGCAAGTGTCTTAAATGCGCCTGAATGCTAGGATAGGGCCTTCACTCATTCATACAGGACCGTCCCGTTTCATGTCCGAAACCGACACCTCCAACGCCCGCGCCGTCGCCTTTGAGCGCTGGGCGAATATGTTCACCGCTCACAAGGCTTTCAGTCATCCATCAGAGCTCCATGGCGTGCTTTGTGGCCGGCTCGCTGCCGGCGCTCGTATCAATGAAGAAGAATGGCTGGCCATGGTGTGTGAGCACATGGGCCTGCCCCAGGCTGCGACCGACGAATCGGACGAACTGCGGGAATTTATGGCCTCGGCCTATAGCCAGACGCTTGAGCTGTTGAAGGCTACCGATATGAGTTTTCAGCCCTTGCTGCCGGACGATGATTACGCCATCGAACAGCGACTGGAAGCGCTCACCTCCTGGGTGCGGGGTTTCCTGGAGGGCATGGCGCTGTCCGCTGGTCAGGCACTGGGTGAGGCGCCGGACGAGATTCGCGAACTCATTGAAGATCTGGTGGCGATCAGTCAGGTGGCCGACGATGACGAGCCGGACGATGAAAGCGAGCAACAATTGATGGAAATCGTCGAATATGTACGGCTGGGGGCGCTAGCGGTGTTCACTGAGTTCAATCCGCCGGAAAAGCCGTCACCCAATACCCCGACTTTGCACTGAACAACGCTGATACCCGTGGGAGACTTCATGGCTTCACTGATACCCGTCAAGGAATTCAACGATCGCCGGCACCGGCTGATGGAAAGAATGGCGCCGGATAGCATTGCCATACTGCCAGCCGCCCCTGAACGGGTGCGCAACCGGGATGTCCTGCATCCGTTTCGCCAGGACAGTGACTTCCATTACCTGACGGGGTTTGGTGAGCCGGAAGCGGTCCTGGTTCTGATTCCCGGCCGGGAGCATGGAGAGTCCGTACTTTTCTGTAAGGAACGAAACCCGGAAAAGGAGCTTTGGGATGGCTTCCTGGCAGGCCCCGAGGGTGCCATCGAGACCTTCGGCCTGGACGATGCCTTTCCCATTGCCGATATTGACGACATCCTGCCCGGCATGATCGAAGGCCGCAGCCGGGTGTATTACCCACTGGGCAAAGATCATAATTTTGATGCCAAGGTGATGGACTGGGTCAAGCTGATTCGCAGCAAGGTGCGTTCGGGGGCCCATCCGCCCGGCGAGTTCGTAGCCTTGGAACACTTGCTCCACGACCTGCGCCTGTACAAGAGCGCGGCGGAAATCAAGGTGATGGCAAGGGCCGGCGAGATCAGTTGTGAGGCCCACAAGCGGGCGATGAAGAGGGCCGGCAAAGGGGTCTTTGAATACGCCCTGGAAGCCGAGCTGATCCACACGTTTATGGAAAACGGTGCCCGCTCCACGGCCTATCCGTCGATTGTGGGGGGCGGCCAGAACGCCTGCATCCTCCACTACATTGAAAACAGCGCCCCGTTGAACGATGGCGACCTGGTGCTGATTGATGCGGGCTGTGAACTGGAATGCTATGCCTCCGATATTACCCGTACCTTCCCGGTCAGCGGAAGGTTCAGCGATGAGCAGCGGGCCCTGTATGAAGTGGTGCTGGCGGCCCAGTACGCGGCCATTGAGGAAGTTCGTCCCGGGAATCACTGGGACCATCCCCACCAGGCCGCACTGAAAGTACTTACCCAGGGCTTGATCGATCTTGGCCTGCTCAAGGATACGACGGTAGAGCAGGCCATCGAGGAACAGGCATTCAAGCCGTTCTTCATGCACCGTACCGGCCATTGGCTTGGCCTGGATGTGCATGATGTCGGGGACTACAAGGTGGGCGATGCGTGGCGCGAACTGGAGCCGGGCATGGCACTGACCGTGGAGCCCGGGCTATATGTGGCGCCGGACAACACCAGCGTGGATGCGAAATGGCGTGGTATCGGCATTCGCATCGAGGATGACGTGGTGGTGACGAAGGAGGGCTGTCGGGTACTCACCGAGGCGGTCCCCAAGACCATTCCCGAGATTGAAGCGCTGATGGCCGACTGACCGTGAACCAGCACGATACCGATATCATCATCGCCGGTGGTGGGCTGGCAGGAGCCACCCTGGCATTGGCGCTGGCGAAAACCTTGCCGCAATTGCGGGTGACCGTGGTAGAGGCGTTTCCGTTGTCTCCGGACGCCCTGCCTGACAGTTACCAGCCCAGCTACGATGCCCGCTCCACAGCGCTGGCCTGGGGCTCAAGGTTGATCTTTGAAGAACTGGGCCTGTGGCAACGGCTTTCCGAGCATGCCACGCCCATTCGCCATATTCATGTATCGGATCGTGGGCATTTCGGGGCCACGCGCCTGAACGCCGCCGAGCACCAACAGGAGGCTCTGGGCTATGTCGCGGACAACCGCTGGATGGGGCTGTGCCTGATGCGGGAACTGCTGCAGACGCATGTGGTCTGGGAAGCACCGGCGGAAGTGACAGCCATGCAGCCGCTATCGGAGGGTGTTCGCGTTACCCTGGGCACCGACACGGGAAATCGGGAACTGACTGCGCAGTGCCTGGTAGTGGCTGACGGCGGCCGTTCCGGCCTGCGTGAAACACTGGGCTTCCGGGTCAATGAACAGGCGTACGATCAGCATGCCCTGATCGCCAATGTCTCCACCTCCCATAGTCATGAGTTTACCGCGTTTGAACGTTTCACCGATGCTGGCCCCATGGCGTTGTTGCCTCACGGCTCGCCAGCGCGCGCCGGCACAAACGCCGCCCTGGTATGGACGTTGAGTAGTGAAGCTCTTGATGAACTGCTGTCATTGGGCGATAACGATAAGTGCCAGCGACTGCAGCATCGTTTTGGCTGGCGCCTGGGGCGTTTTACCCGCATCGGGGAATGCAGCCACTACCCGCTGACCCTGAAAACCGTGGATGAGGCGGTTCGGCCTGGTGTGGTGTTGGTAGGCAATGCGGCGCACACCCTTCATCCGGTTGCCGGTCAGGGCTTCAACCTGGCCTTGAGAGGCCTGATGGCTCTGGTGGAACAGTTCCGTGTGGCCGTCGAGCAGCAGCAACCCCTCGGCAGCCTGGGCGTGCTTAACGCTTATCAGGCTCGTCATCGCCGGGACTGGCAACAAACCGTACGGTTTTCCGACTCACTGATCCAGCTTTTCGGTAATCATCTACCCCTGGTGGCCACCGCCCGCGACGCCGGCCTGATGGGGCTGGATCTGCTACCCGGCGCCAAGCGCTGGTTTGCCCGCCAGGCTATGGGCCTGGGTGGGCGCCGGGCCGAGCTTCGTACTCCTGACAACGTTTTCTCGGAACGCAATGACCATGAGTGAGCAACCGCAATTCGATATCCTGGTGGTTGGCGGCGGCATGGTGGGCTCGGCCCTGTCGCTGGGTTTGTCTCGGCAGGGCTGGAACGTCGGGCTGGTGGAAGGTGCCGACCGAAAGGCCTTGATGCAGGACCCCGAAGAAGCGCTATCTGTGGAAGATTTCGACCCCCGCGTGAGCGCCATTTCGGTCGCCAGCCAACGCCTGCTGGAACAGTTGGGGGTATGGCCGGACATAACCGCTGGTCGTCACTGTCCCTACCAGACAATGACGGTGTGGGACGGCGATGGCACCGGCCGCATCCAGTTCGAGGCGGCAGAACTCCGCGCCCCGGCGCTGGGTACGATCATTGAGAACCGTCGAATTGTGCGGGCACTGTTTGATGCCCTGGCTGACAGCGCTGTGACCCTGATTGACGGGGTCAGGGTGAGTGGCTGGTGGCGGGATGGGCACACGCGAGGCATCCGCCTGGAAGACGGCCAGACCTTCGGCGCCAGGCTTGTAGTGGCGGCGGACGGTGCCCACTCCCGATTGCGCCAGTGGGTGGGGCTACCGACCCGCGAGTGGGATTACGGCCAGCAGGCCATCGTATGCACCGTTCGAACGGCCCAGAGCCACCGTTATACGGCCTGGCAACGGTTCTCGCCCACAGGGCCTCTGGCTTTCCTGCCACTGTTGTCAGAGTCCGGCGATGAGCATTTTTGTTCTATTGTATGGTCACAGGATACCGAAGAGGCACGGCGTCTGATGGGGCTGGATGACCACGCCTTCAAAGCGGAGCTGGAACGGGCGATAGAGCGTGAACTGGGCGCAGTGGACCTGGTCTCGCGTCGCTACGCGTTTCCTTTGCGTCAACGCCACGCCAAGGAATACATCGCCCCTGGCTTTGCGCTGGTGGGGGATGCCGCTCATACCATTCATCCCCTGGCCGGCCAGGGGGCGAATCTGGGTTATGGGGATGTTCGTGCGTTGCTGGATGAACTTGCCAGTGCCCGGAGCAAAGGCATTGATCCAGACAACGAGCTTGTTCTGGCTCGCTACCAGCGCCGTCGCAAGGGTGAGAACCTCGCGATGATGGCGGCCATGGAAGGTTTCAAGCAACTGTTTGGCCGTGATGAGTTGACCCTGCGTTGGCTGCGCAACACCGGGATGCGCTGGCTGAACCAGCTTGGGCCGATCAAGAATCGTATTGCCGCCGAGGCCATGGGGCTGGATGCCTGAGTATGGTTTGCAGGGCGCACTATAAACATCGTTGAACCAAAAGGAATTCGTTATGGCTGCCAGCAGTCTCCTCGTATTGATTGATGACATCGCCACGGTTCTGGACGATGTGGCGTTGATGACCAAGGCGGCCACCAAGAAAACCGCCGGCGTGCTGGGGGATGACCTTGCGCTTAATGCCCAACAGGTGACCGGAGTGAAACCTGCGCGGGAACTGCCGGTGGTCTGGGCGGTGGCGAAGGGCTCGATGCTCAACAAGGCCATCCTGGTTCCAGGCGCTCTCGCCATCAGCTTCTTCGTGCCCTGGTTGGTGATTCCCCTGCTGATGCTGGGTGGCGCCTTTCTCTGCTTTGAGGGGTTTGAAAAAATCGCTCACCGGTTCCTTCATAAGCAGGAAGATGAACAGCACAAGGAAGAACTTCGCAATGCCCTCAAAAATCCCGACGCCGATCTGAAAGCGGTTGAGCAAGACAAGATCAAAGGGGCGATTCGCACAGACTTTATCCTGTCGGCCGAAATCATAGCGATCACCCTGGGAACGGTCAGTAGTCAGAGCATCGGAATGCAGTTCATGGTGCTGACGGTCGTCGCCATAATGATCACCATCGGTGTCTATGGCCTGGTGGCCGGCATTGTGAAACTGGACGATGGCGGTCTGTACCTCAGCCAGAAAGAAAGTCCATTCGCCAGGCGGGTTGGGGAAGGCATCCTCTGGTTTGCTCCCTGGATGATGAAAGCCTTGTCAGTGCTGGGCACCATCGCCATGTTCCTGGTGGGTGGCGGCATTCTCACCCATGGACTGCCACCGGTGTATGAGGCCATTCATCACTTTGTCGAAGGTTTTGGTAGTGTCGCCCAGGCCGTTATTCCGGTGCTTGCGGACGGCCTTTTCGGCGTTGTAGCGGGGGCTTTGCTGGTAGCGGTGATCACACCACTGACAAAACTCTGGAAGGCGCGTTCGGCCTGAGCTAAACGCAGGCGTCGAACAGGCGGCTGACCAGCACAGGTACGGCGGTCTCCACCCGGAGGATACGGTTGCCAAGGTGTACCGCTTCGCAGCCCGCCTCGGTCAGCTTGTCGACTTCATACGGTATGAACCCGCCTTCCGGGCCAACGCACAGGGTGGCGGGTTCGTTGATGTGTGCCGGGCAGGGCGTGCTGGTGCCGGGGTGGGCCACCAGAGCACGGGTATTTCTCAGCAGGGCCGGCAACTCATCTTCCACAAACGGCTTGAACAGCTTGCGGACGTGCAGCCGGGGCAGGTGGGTGTCCCGCGCCTGCTCCAGGCCGAGTACCATGTTTTCCCGCAGATTGTCGTCCGACAGCCACGGCGTTTGCCAGAAGCTTTTCTCCACCTTGTAGGCATTGATCAGCCAGATATCCTTGACGCCAAGGGTTGCGCAGGTCTGCAGTACACGGCGGAACATCTTTGGCCGTGGCATGGCCAGGATCAGCGTCAAGGGCAGTGGGGCTGGCGGTGGTGTGGTCAATTCCACCTGGAGTACGGCCTCGGTATCGTTAAGCCTGACCACGCGACCCGTGCCAATATCGCCGTCCACCAGGCCCACAGGTACCAGGTCGCCTTCCGCAACCTTCAGCACTGAATGCAGGTGTGCCAGCCGGCGGCCCGTGAGCACGGCTGTGTCCGTTGCCACGAAATCATCCTGAAACAGTAGCGCCAGGTTCATTCGTTGGAGGCGTCCGTTGCATCAGGGGCTTCCACTTCGCGCCTGGCGAGCCGACCAAACAGAATGCCGAGTTCAAACAACAGCCACATCGGCACCGCCAGCAGGGTCTGGGAGATGATGTCCGGTGGGGTCAGCAACATGCCGATTACGAAGCAGCCCACCACGATGTACGGGCGCTTCGCAGCGAGGTCTTCGGGCGTGGTGGCGCCAGTGAGAATCAGCAGTATGGTGGCGATGGGAATTTCGAAGGCAACCCCGAAAGCGAAGAACATCTTCAGTACGAAATTGAGGTAGCTGCTGATATCCGGCAACTCAACAATGCCTTCCGGGCCGATGGCGGTGAAGAATCCGAACACCAGCGGGAATACCACGTAATAGGCAAAGGCCGCCCCCAGATAAAACAGGACGACCGACGTAAACAGTAAGGGGAACGCCAGTTTCTTCTCATGGGCATACAGGCCCGGCGCAATAAAACTCCAGAGCTGGTAGAGGATCACCGGAATGGCCACGAACACAGCTAACACCAGGGCCAGTTTCAATGGCGCGAAGAACGGCGAGGTGATGTCCGTTGCGATCATGGTCTGGCCGACTGGCAGCAGGTCCCGCAAGGGTTGCGATATCAGCAGGTAGAGTTCATTGGCAAACGGGTAGATGGCGGCAAAACAGATGATCACCGCCAACACCATTTTCAGCAGGCGGTTGCGCAGCTCCAGCAAATGCTCGATCAGTGGCATTTCCGGCTGTGCATCTTCGGGACGTTGGGCGTTTTTGCCGTCGGGCTGGGTGGTCATGAACGGTTATCCGGCGTGCTTTCCTGTTGTTTCGGGGTGCCATCGGACGAATGGTCGTGCGTGCTGTCATCCTCTCGCGGCGGATCATCAGGGGCCAGAGAGGCATGTCCGGAACCGTTGGCTGAGGTAGGGTCTTCCTCAGGGTCCATTACGGGCTCTTCGGGTTCGGCAATCCGACGGGTCGCAGGTGCGGGCCGGTGTTTGGGCTTATCGTCGTCGGACAGAACCATGTGTTCGTATTTCTTGGCCTCGTCCAGGGCGCCGCGCACCGACTTCTGGACATCTTCCAGGCCGACGTCGCCGGCTTTGCGCAGTTCTTCGCGAAGCTCTTCCGCCTTGAGCTGACGGTCGAGTTCCGAGGAGAACTGGCTCACCATTCGGCGGGCACCACCAATCCAGCGCCCGGCTGCCCGGGCCGCTGTAGGCAGCCGTTCGGGGCCGAGAACCAGTAACGCAATGACGCCGCAGATCAGCAGCTCGACAAAGCCGATATCAAACATTCAGCCCGTCTCAGCTGTGGGACTTGTCCCGTGGCTTTTCTTCGGCGCGGGCTTCATGAGCTTTCGCGTCGGCATCGTCTGCAATGGCGTCCGGGTCATCGTCCTTCTTGTCGTCTTCGTTCATGGATTTTTTGAACCCACGAATGGCACCGCCGAGATCCCCGCCGATGTTGCGGAGCTTTTTGGTTCCGAACAACAGGATAACAATGCCAAGTACGATTAGGAGTTGCCAGATACTGATGCCCATGCCGGGACCCTCGTCTTAAGGTTTCTGTTACGGTTGATTGTACGCCACTTCGGGGGGCTTCCGGAAACCCTCTTCAGGGTTGCCCGGATCACTGTTCCCGGGAGGCTTTTTCTTCAAGGCCAGACAGGTCAAATCGGCTGGCGAGCTCGTCGATGACGTCCTTGGGGCCAAGGCCAAGCCGGGACAGCATCACCATGCTGTGAAACCAGAGGTCGGCGGTTTCATAAACCACGTCCCGGGTTTCACCGGAGTGCTCCGCGTCCTTGGCGGCCAACAACGTCTCGGTGCACTCTTCCCCTACCTTTTCCAGGATCTTGTTGAGCCCCTTCTGGTGCAGGCTGGCGACATAGGAGGTTTCCGGATCGGCCTCCTTGCGGGCTTCCAGCACCTGGGCCAATTGCTCAAGAATGTCACTCATGGTTGCTACCTCCCTGTTTGTCACCGTAAATAGCGCCGGGATCCCGCAGAACCGGATCCACGCTCGTCCATTGCCCGCCTTCCAGTTTGCGATAGAAGCAGCTTCGTCGCCCGGTGTGGCAGGCGATACCGCCTTTCTGCTCAACCTTCAGAAGAATCACGTCTTCATCGCAGTCCAGCCGGATTTCCGAGATCACCTGTTGGTGCCCGGAGGTTTCCCCTTTGCGCCACAATTTGCCGCGGGAACGGGACCAATATACGGCCTGGCCTTCTTCAGCGGTCAGCCGGAGCGACTCTGCGTTCATCCAGGCCATCATCAGGATGTCGCCGGTAGCGGCGTCCTGGGCAATGGCAGGTACCAGCCCATCCGCATTCCAGCGGATTTCCTCTAACCAGTCAGGCGTCCCGACTCTAGCGTTTGAATCTTGCATTTAGATGACTTCCGTCAGTTTTTCCGTTCATGGCCTACAACCAGCCAGGCCGCCACGGCCAGTAAAGCCCAACCATGAACGGGCATGGTCTGTGCGAGAGTGGCAAGGTCGTGGTCGAGGCTCAGCCAGGCCACCCCCGCCAGGGCTGCAGCGGCCAGCCCCCGTCGCCAGCGCCGGTCGGCCCGGGCCCGGTTTTCACGAATAAGTTCCAGTGTAGCGCGACTGGGGTGGTCGTTGGAGCCCGTGTTGCGTAACTGCACCAGCGCGTCGTGTACCAGCTGTGGCATTTCCGGCGACTGCTCCAGCCAGGCGGGCAAATGGGACTGCAGGGATTTGATCAGGCCGGACGGGCCGATGCGTTTGCGCATCCAGGCTTCCAGGAAGGGTTGAGCAGTGCTCCAGAGGTCCAGATCCGGATAAAGCTGACGCCCCAGGCCTTCCACATTCAGCAGAGTTTTCTGCAGCAGTACCAGTTGCGGTTGCACTTCCATGTTGAAGCGCCGCGCCGTTTGGAACAGCCGTAGCAGGAAGTGGCCAAAGGAGATGTCTTTTAGTGGCTTCTCGAAAATCGGCTCGCAAACGGTGCGGATAGCGGCCTCGAATTCGTTGACCCGGGTGTCCGGTGGCACCCAGCCGGACTGGATATGCAACTCGGCGACCTGGCGGTAATCGCGGCGGAAAAACGCCAGCAAATTGCGGGCAAGATAGCTTTGGTCATCCGGTGCAAGAGTGCCAACGATGCCGAAATCGATGGCAATGTACTTCGGGTCCGCGGGGTTGCTGACATCCACGAAAATATTGCCGGGGTGCATGTCGGCGTGGAAGAAACTGTCCCGAAAAACCTGGGTGAAGAAGATCTCCACCCCTTTCTCTGCCAGTACCTTCAGATTGACGCCGGCTTCACGAAGCGCCGGAACGTCGGCAATGGGGATGCCGTGAATGCGCTCCATGACCAGAACGGACTTGCGTGTGTAGTCCCAGTCGATGGAGGGGATATAAATCAGCGATGAGTTCTCGAAATTACGGCGCAGCTGACTGGCGTTGGCGGCTTCGCGTTGCTGGTCGAGTTCGTCATGGATGGTGGAATCGTAGTCCGCCACCACTTCCACCGGGTGCAGCCGACGGCCTTCGGACCAGTAGCGTTCCAACAGACCGGCCATCATGTACATCAATGCCAGGTCCTGGCGGATGACTCGTTCAATGTCGGGGCGGATGACCTTGACCACGACTTCCCGGCCGTCGAGAAGCGTGGCGGCATGCACCTGGGCGACGGAGGCAGAGGCCATGGGCTCGCGGGAAAACTCCGCAAACAGCTCCGACACCGGCGCACCGAGGGATTTTTCGATAATGCCCTGGGCGACGTCGCCGGGAAAAGGCGGTACCCGGTCCTGCAGGTTTTTGAGGGAAAGCGCCATGTCGTCGGGTAGCAAGTCCCGTCGCGTCGACAGGATCTGGCCGAATTTGACGAATACCGGCCCCAGCTCTTCAAACGCGAGGCGTAGGCGGTCCCCCCGGTCCAGCTTGGGTTTCGGAAACAGGTGCCAGGGGGCCAACAGGAAAAACACTTTCAGGGGGACAGGCAGTTCCGCCAGCGGTAGAAAGGTGTCCAGCCGGTAGCGGCAGAAGACCCAGGCAATGCGAAACAGGCGTTGCAGGCGCGTCACGGCGTCTCCGTTTGGTCTTGTTGTCTGGGATGCTCCAGCCGCGTGACCCTGGCTTCCAGGCGTTCGGTCTGCAGGTTCAGCCGGTCGATATCGGTAAACGTGGCTTCCAGCTCCCGGCGCCCGGGCAGGCTTCGGCTTTCTTCATGAATATATTCTTCAACATTGGCGTTCAGGGACGCAAACGCCTGTCGGCTCCAACGAACAGCCCCGCGAACGCGCTGGCCGATAAAATGCGCCGGCACATCACCAATATACCCGGCCATGGCAGCTTCCCAGTCGGGGGCGAGTTGGTCGATGGCGCGCTGGAACTGGTGCGCCAGGGCGGTATCGCCAGTCACGTGAATGCGGCCTTCGCTGAAAATTCCATCATCGCCGGTGGCCAGGGCGGCGAACGCCATGGGGCGGCCGGACAGGATCAAAGCAGGAGCTTCCGTGGGCTGGCTGGCAACCTGAATGCGATCTCCCGCCTGTTGCAGCGTCAGCGTGAGGCCGAGCCCATCCAGCGAAAACTGTACCGGCCCCGTGAGCGCTGACATCAGCGCCTGCTTGCCAGCGGGGTCCAGCGCCAGCGCTCGGTTGAGCGCGCTCTCAATGATAGAGGTGGCGGCAGACAGCAGGGTTGGGCCGGGAAACATCAGGGCTTGATTCCCACATGCAGGGCGACCACGCCACCGGTCATGTTGTAGTACTTGCAATTCACCAGGCCGGCCTCTTCCATCATCGCCTTGAGCGTATCCTGGTCCGGATGCATGCGGATGGACTCGGCCAGGTATTGATAGCTGTTGGAATCGCCGGCAATCAACTGGCCCATCAGCGGCAGCGCGTTGAATGAATACACGTCATAGGCTTTGCTGAGCAGCGGATTCTTGGGTTTGGAAAACTCCAGTACCATGACCTTGCCACCAGGTTTCAGTACCCGGGTCATGTCCCGCAGGGCCTGGTCCTTGTCGGTAACGTTGCGCAGGCCAAAGGCAATGCTCACAGCGTTGAAGCTGTTGTCCGGGAAGGGGAGGTGTTCGGCATCCGCCTGCACGTATTCGATGTTGCCGGCGTAGCCTCGGTCCATCAGCCGGCCCCGGCCAACCTGAAGCATGGACGCATTGATGTCGGCCAGCACAACCTTGCCGGTTGGGCCAACCAGGTCCGAGAACTTCATGGTCAGGTCGCCGGTACCCCCGGCAATATCCAACACTTGGTGCCCCTTGCGGACGCCGGAAAGCTCAATGGTAAAACGCTTCCAGAGGCGGTGGATTCCCATGGACATGAGGTCGTTCATCAGGTCGTACTTGCCGGCCACGGAATGGAACACGTCAGCGACCTGACCCGCTTTCTGGCTTTTCGGCACGTTGCGAAAGCCAAAATGGGTAACGTCGTCTTTCGGTGTTTCCGCCTGCGGCTGGTCGGTAGACGGTTGTTGCTCGCTCATGGGCATGTCCTGTCAGAATCTGAACCCCGTATTCTAACGCTTGCGGGGGTGGCTACAAGTTTAATGCCGCCTTACACTATAAATCGCGCCCGAAATCCTGGAGATATCCGTTTCATGTCAACAATTGATGTACGCCGCACTCATTCCCTCGACAAAGAGCACGCCCGCCAGGCGGCGGAAACCCTGGCTGAGGATCTGTCAAAGCAGTTTGATGTGAACTATCAGTGGGAAGGGGATCATCTCAAGTTCAAACGCAGCGGCGTGAAAGGCCAGTTGGAAATCACCGATAGCAATCTCCATGTTCACCTGGAACTGGGCATGATGCTGCGGCCGTTCAAATCGCGTATTGAGCAGGAAATCCACTCCCAGCTTGATCAGATTCTGAAGGCCTGAGTTCCCCCTATTTCGTTAAAGGTCACTCGGTAGCTCAAACGGTTTCGGGTGGCCGTCCAGGATGTTCTTCATGACCCGCTTCTCTCGCGTCACAAGCCGGTCAATCAGCAGGTCTACATCGTCCATTTTACGGAACGCGGAATAGCCCCGGTGCAGGAAGCTGTGCAGATCGCTGAGGCCCGCCATCTCGGCCGGTGCCCGGCTCATTGAAAGCAGCCAGCCAAGGGTGCGGTTGCGCACATAGCGGTCGAGCTGGTGCCCCACCTCAGCCACCAGGGTAATCTGCCGTTCCCGTTGTTCCAGTTGCTGGCTGCTGCGAAAGATCTGGCAGTAGGCGTCGCTGGAAAGTTCGCTGGGAGAAAGGCCGTTTGAATGGCAGAGTTCGGCCAGCTCCAGGTCCAGCCGTTGGGTAATCAGGTTCAACTCCACCAGCCCGGCGAAGGTGTCCAGCAGGTTGTCCGGGAGCCACTTCACCATCTTCGGGAATACGCGGTCGATGTTGTCGTCGCGTTGGGTCATGCCGGCGGGGGCGTAGAGGTCCGTCAGCAGGAATTCCAGGCCGGTGTGGTAGCCGGGGTGTTGGTAGAGGTCCGCGTGGGTGGCCTTCAGGCGCTCCGCCTGCCAGTCCGCTATCCGGAAGGTGTGTTCCAGCAGGGAGTGGGTGGCTTTGTACTGGCGGAAGTCGTGGTAGTCCAGCAGCAATTGCTGCAACCGTCGCGCGCTGTCGGAATGGGTTGGGGTAGCGACTAGGCGCTCACGATACATGGGTGTGTGGCTCCACTGGACCTGCAACAGAAACGCGCCAGTTTAGCGGAGCCGGGGCTCGAGTGCAGCTGTGCTAACCCTGGGCCGCTGCCGGCAGGCTTTCAAATCCCGGCACCCATTCCTTACTGTCGAGTGTAATAAAGTGGCTGGGAGCCTCGGTTTCGACAATCCGCATGGTGGTCGGGCTTTGGCGTGCACTGGCCAACATGGCCTGTCGGTCCAGTATTCGGTCCACAGCCGGTATCAGGAAGGTGCCGTAACGAACCTTGCTGTACACGCTGGTGTCTGTCCTCTCCATCCAGGCCATCAGGTTCTCGATGTTGCGAACAATGGTCAGGTGGTCCTTGGTGGCGGAAAACAGTTTGCCCAGCAGCTGCTTCTTGCGTGGGTTCATTTTGCCGAAGAAGGTTTGACCATAGGCGGATGAGGGAGCGCTGTTTATCAGGCGAATCAGCCAGGGCCACATGCCATGGCTCACCGGCTCCAGTACCGCCGTTACCAGGGCAGAAAGACGTCCCTGGGGCAGAACGGGTGCTTCCAGCACCAATTCCACGTTTTCATACAGTTCCGGCCATTGATTGATGGCCTCAAGGATGACGGCGCCGCCGCGAGAATGGCCATGTACGCGGATGTTGTCGGTGCTGGGCAGGTTCGCCAGGGCCTGGTTGAGAATACAGGCGTCGTACTCGATAGTGCCGTCGAGGTGTTTGATAGGCACTTCCCAGTCCGGTGCTTCGGGCGTTACGCCGTTTACGGGAATGTGATAGTTGCTGCAGGTCAGCAGGATCAGTTCGGTGGTTGGTGCTTCGTAGGCCTGGGTGAAGTAGCAGTGATTTTCCAGAAAACCGTGGACGCCAATAACGGTCTGTTCGGCCTTGCCGCTGTGATTGCGGACGGAAACGGCGCCTGTGCCGACGCGGAAGACTCGCCCTGAGAACATCTCCGAGTAAGCGCTATCGATCGGTTTTATCAGTTTTCGTACATGGCTCGCTTTCATGACTGCTCTCCTTCAGCACCTGATGCCTGCCTTTTATTGGACTTTATGGGCGCTGGTACATTCAGTTGTACCGACTTCTGCCACCGCAGGTATTGGCACTGATTACTGTTTTTACGCTCAGTCAGGGCCAATAGACGTTTGGCGAACAGTGCGTAAAGGCACGTGTAGTGCCTAATAACCATTTCATCAAGCCTTATTCCCAGTATAGGGGTGAAAGGTTGCTTCCGTGTAACTTTTTGTAACTACGTGACACCGACAGCCTTATGGAGCCTTCAGGGCTTGTCTGGCACAATGCGGGGTCAACTTTCCATTTCTTGCAGCATTTATCCGGGGACAGACAGGTTTGAGTCAAAAGGAATCGCATCTGCTGTTGCCTGTGGACTCGGCCTGGCTGGCTCTTGAGCGGCCCGAAAACCCCATGACGATTACCGTTATGTTGCGGGTGGAAGGGCTCACGGAAGCCCGGTTGCTGGAATTCCTGCGTATTTACTGGCTTGCCTGGGAGCGTTTTCGCTATATGCCGGTTCGCCGCGCCCCTGGCTGGTGGTGGGAAGAGGACCCGGTATTTTCGCTCCATCATCATCTGGAGGTGGTCGGCGGCGAGCTGGACCGGCAGGCCTTGCAGGACTGGGTGTCAGCCCGGTTGAACCAGCCATTGCCCACGTACCGTCCGCTCTGGAAATTCTGGCTGCTTCCCGATGCCGAGGGCGGCGCCGTACTCCTTTTGCGCATGCACCACTGCTACGCCGACGGGCTCTCCCTGCAGGGCATATTTGACCGCTTGTGCCCGCCGTCACCGCAACAGGCGCCGGTGCTTTACGGCGCGGCGGAACAGGCGGACATGGGGCGTTGGGGAAGAGCCGCCAATGCCTGGCTGCGTGAGCTGACGGCTAGTGAGTGGCCGCGGGAAGAGGCGGGTCCGGGGGGCGATATTCCCCGCAACGGTGGCACCGCCGGTCGCAATGCCCTGGAGCGGGCGACCTGGAAAAGTGTCAAGCTGGTCAATGAGCTCAGCCAGTTCCTGGTAGAGCCGGAAGATACGGACTCCTCCCTAAAGCGGTCGCTATTGGGGCGTCGCCAGTGCCGCTGGTCGCAACCCGTGGCGCTTGAACGTTTTCGCCGGATTGCCACGCTTACCAGCGTTACCATCAACGATGTGTTACTCAGTTGCGTGGCATCTGCAGTCCGCAATCGGCTTGTCGCGGACGATACCGATATGGATGAGGCAGTGCTTCACGCGGCGGTGCCAGTGGATATCCGCAACCGCCTGCCGGAAGGGGTAAAGCCGGAGCCCGGGACTCTGGGTAACTATTTCGGGACGGTGTTCGTGCCGTTGCCGGTGGACGGTGAAAGTTCCCTGGAGCGGCTGTTCCGCATCAAGCATGAAACCCGCAAGCTCAAGAAAAGTTGGCAGCCCGGCCTGTCCTGGGCGCTGACAGGCAGCGCACCGCTGATTCCCGAAGCCTGGCGTCAACCTGTGGCGGATCTGTTCTACCGCAAGGCCAGTGCGGTGGTGTCGAACGTGCCTGGTACCCGTGATGAACGGTATCTGGCCGGTTGCCGCATTCTGGAGCAGATGTTCTGGGTACCCCAGGCCGGGGATATCGGGCTCGGCGTCAGCATTGTCAGTTACGCCGGCCAGGTCCAGTTCGGTGTGGTGGCCGATGAGGCGGTCATGGCCGATCCCGAGTGCTTCCTGGATGACTGCCTGCAAGAGTTGGAATGCTTTCCCCTCTGACGGGTAGTAGTCCCAAAGTTCTGTTTTCATAGCCTCCTAAAAGATCAGAAAACCTGCCCCCTTGGCGCATTTTCCACCCCCGCTGCTTCGCCGACCATTGAATTCAGGCGAAAGAATGCGCCTGAGACACGGGTAACCACCCGCTGCTCAACACCCAGATTCAATAAAAACCGGGGGAGTTTATGAACAACAACAATTTCCGAAAGTCAGGGCTGGCCATCGCGATGGCCGGTGCGATGTCGGTCAGTGCCGGCGCAAACGCGGCAATCGAAGTGTACAACGAAGACGGAACCAGCTTTTCCGTGGACGGCTACTTCAACGCCTTCTATGTCAACCGTGAAGACAAGCTGAACGACATTCGCAATTCCGACGTGAAAATGGGGTTCCTGCCCAATACGATCGGTTTCAACTTCAGTAAGGAAATGGGCGACCTGACTCTGGGTGGCCGGTCTTCGTTCTGGTCCACCATCAACGACAGCCTGCAGTCACCGACGGATACCGCTATCGATGTGCGCCAGCTGTACGCCACGGTAGACGGTTCTTTCGGTCAGGTGCTGATTGGTAAGGACTTTGGTCTTTACGCCCGCTCTAACATCTTCCTGGACGAAATCCTGATGGGCTTCGGTTCTCCGGGTGCGGCAACCGGCGTTTCTTTTGGCAATATCCGCACTGGGTACCCTTACCCTAATCCATCGGCACAGATTACCTATCGGACCCCGGATATGGGCGGCTTGAAGGTGGCTGCTGGTATTTTTGAGCCTGCCAATACCACACCGGGTGCGGAGTCAGAACAGTCCGCGCCGCGTTTCGAAGCAGAGGTTACCTACAGTGCGGACCTGAACGGCCTGGCGTTGACAGGCTGGGTTAATGGTCGCCATCAGAGTTCCGAGAACGCAACCACGGAAGTGGACAGCCAGGGCCTTGGTTACGGCCTTAAGGCGTCGGTTGCAGGGCTGTCGCTGACGGCCTCCGGCTTCACTTCTGAGGGAGACGTGCCTGTATTGCTGACAGATGCGGCCCTGGCTTCCGAAGAGGACGCCGACGGCTATTTGCTTCAGGGATCCTATACCCTTGGCGCCAATCGGCTGGTGCTGTCCTACGGCGAAACGGACTCTGACCAGGGGGATTTTGAAACAGAGAACACCTCGGTCGCGGTCTTCCATGATGTAAACAGCAACTTCAAGCTGGTTGCCGAATACAACATGTTTGAGCAGACCACGAAGTCCACCGGCGCGGATGCAGCAGAGTTCGACACCCTGGCGCTGGGTGCTGTGATCACGTTCTGAGTGTTTGAAGAGAGCCCCGGCACCGGCAAGGATTCCCGGCGCCGGGGCCTCGAACTTAAGACTAAAGTGCCGGTTTGCTTTCCCGCAAATCGGCAGCGCCAGCAGGCATTGATTCAGGAGGGTTTTTAATCAATGGCTTACGATCATTTTGGCGCGCCAATTAAAAGCACTGAAGTCGCATTGGCTCCGTTTGCGGATTCCGTAGAATCGAGTGAAAGCCACTCGGTTTCGGAGCGCGTATCCATGAAACCCGTTACCACGCTGCCTGCCGTTCGGGTAGCCAGCTCCCATGTTCGTGATCCGATGCTGGCCGCCACCAACCTTGCCAGCGAGCTCAGTCATGAACACCTCGGCTGTGTCCTGTTTTTCTGTTCCGCTGAATACGATCTCGGCCGTCTGGGCATTGCCCTTGAACATGTCTTTGACGGCGTGCGGGTCAGTGGTTGTACGTCTGCGGGGGAAATTACACCGGAAGGTTACGGCCGGGGGTGTATTACCGCCATTGGTTTCGACCGGCGTTACTTTTCTATTGAATGCGCCCTGATCAGTGAGCTTGAGCATTTCACCCTTCACGACGCCCAGGGGGTCATTGATGGTCTGTTGTCCACCTGTCGTGATGCCGGCCTGGCATCGGTCAAGGGCAACACTTTTGCCATCACTTTGCTGGATGGGCTGTCGAGCCGGGAAGAGCTTGTGCTGGCGACACTGAATGCCGCGCTCGGCACTATCCCACAGTTTGGCGGATCCGCGGGCGACGACGAGCGCCTGGCCAATACCCACGTGTTTTTTGAGGGCCGGTTTCACACCGGGGCCGCCACGGTGATGCTGGTTAATACGCCGTTGGACTTCCGTGTGTTTTCCACGCACCACATGCAAGCTCGCGAAGAAAAGCTGGTGGTTACTCACGCGGATGCGAAGAGCCGGACCGTCTATGAGTTGAACGCGGAACCGGCAGCGGAAGCCTACGCCCGCGCAGTAGGCGTAGCGGTGGAAGAGCTTGACCGCAAGGTGTTCGCGCTGCGACCGATGGGCGTGCGGATCGGGGGGCACTATTTCGTGCGCTCGGTGCAGCGGGTGAACGCCGACAGAAGCCTGACTTTCTATTGCGCGGTGGAAACCGGCATCGTGATGACCGCCATGGAGCCGGGCTCGCTCCTCGAGAGTGTACGCAAGCAAATTGAGGCCTCCGAGCGGGTCGTGGGCCCGCCACTGGTAACCATCGGCTGCGACTGCTTTCTTCGTCGTCTGGAGGCGGAGTTCACCGGCGTGGTGGATGAAGTGTCAGATTTCCTTCGCCATCACAAGGTTATTGGCTTCAATACCTATGGTGAGCAGTTCGACGGTATGCATATCAATCAGACGTTTACGGGGGTGGTGATTGGTCAGCCCGATGCCGGTTACAGTCACAACTGAGGCTGGTCCCGAAGACCACAGGGATCAGCGGATTGCCGAGCTGGAGGCGGAGAATGAACGCCTCCGAAAGATAAGGGATGCCCTGATTGTCCGGGTTGAATCCGGCTCGGCCCACAAACCCGAACCCTATGCGGCATTTGAACACTCGGTGGTTCTAGCGGAGCAGGTGCGGGAACGTACGGAAGCGCTCAACCAAACCATGGATGAGCTCAAGCACAGCAACAAGGCCCTGAACAGGGCCCGCGAAGAGGCTGAAACCACGCGCCAGCGTCTGGCAGACGCTATCGAAAGCATTGCTGATGGCTTTGTGCTTTTTGATCACCAGCACCGCCTTATTCAATGTAACAGCCGGTTTCGCAGTTACTGGGCCGATGCCCGGTTGGATGTTCCTCCCCCCGGCACTTCTATCGCCGATCTGAAGGCCATGGCGATCAATTCCGGGCTGGTGGTCGAAGAGCATGTGAATGAGTCCTCCGAAGGGGCGGTGTTCCTGCTCTCCAATAGCCGTTGGGTGCAGATGACGGAAAGGAGCACCCGTGAGGGTGGGCTGGTTGTTCTTTACTCGGACATTACTGACGTCAAGAACAGTGAAATGGCTCGCCGAATCAAGGCGCTTGAAGAGAGCGAACGTTGGATTCGAGTGGTGACAGACCATGTGCCCGCACTCATCGCCTACGTGGGCGCGGACATGACCGTGCAGTTCTGCAACAAGGTTTATGAAGCCTGGTATGGGCGCAATGGCGAGTCGCCGCTTGGTAAACACCTGGAGAACATTCACCAGCCTGAGCTTTACCAGAGGCTAATGCCTCATATGCAGGCTGTGCTCAGGGGTAATAGCGTTAACTTCGAATTCGAGGAAACCAACGACACCGGAGAGACCCGCTACATGCTCCGCGCCTACGTACCAAACGTGGACGACAACGAGGAGGTTATCGGGTTCTTCGTGCTGATCCGGGACATTACCGACCGCCGCAAGACCGCGCTGGCACTGGAGCAGGCGTACGATAATCTGGAACGGCGGGTGAAAGAACGTACCGCAGCTCTTACCGGCCTCAACAGTCAGTTGCGACAGGAAATCAGTGAGCGGGCGGCGGTGGAAGCGCGACTGCGTGACGCCAAGATGGACGCCGAGCGCGCCAACTTGTCGAAAACCAAATTTCTGGCGGCGGTCAGCCATGATCTGCTGCAGCCACTGAATGCAGCTCGCCTGTTCACCAGTTCTTTGTTGGAGCACTCCTTCGGGCCCAAGGCCGAGGGACTGGTGCGATCGGTAAGCACCTCCCTGGACGATGTGGAAAACCTTCTGGGCACCCTGGTGGACATTTCCAAGCTGGATGCCGGCGTGATCAAGCCGGACATCATGGCCTTCGACTTGCGGGACCTGCTCAACAACATCGCCCGTGAGTTTCGTCAGATGGCACTGGCGGAGGGGCTGACGCTGGACTTCGTGCCATCCTCGGCAATCGTGGAGTCCGACTCCCAGCTACTGGCGAGGATTCTTCGCAACTTCCTCACCAATGCCATTCGTTATACCGGCACCGGGCGCATTCTGCTGGGGTGCCGCCGGCATCGGGAGCATGTATTGCTGCAGGTGTGGGACACCGGCCCTGGTATTCCGGAGGACAAGCTGACCGAGATTTTCCAGGAGTTCAAGCGCATTCGCCCCGCTGGCTCGCAGCCGGACAAGGGCCTTGGGCTGGGGTTGGCGATCGTCGACAAGATTTCCCGCATGCTGGGTCACGAGGTGACGGTATCCTCGATACAGGGCAAAGGCTCGGTATTCAGTGTAAAAGTGCCGGTCGGGCAGTTGTTGCCCAAACGGCCGACAGCAGATGATGACCGCGCGGTGTCAAACCATGGGGGACTGGGTGGCGCCAGGATCTGGGTGATCGATAACGACCACGCTATCTGCCAGGGCATGCAGACGTTGCTGGAAGGCTGGGATTGCCAGGTGGTTTCCGCGGTTTCTCTGGAAGATCTTGAGCGGCAGGTGGATCCGGCCAAGTGCCCCGTGGACCTTATTCTGGCGGATTATCATCTGGACAACGACGAGAATGGAGTAGATGTGGTGGCCGAGATCAATGGCCGCCGCCAGCGCCCGGCTCCGGTGGTCATGATTACCGCCAATTACACCAACGAGTTGAAGCAGCACATCCGCGAGCTGGGGCACGTGTTAATGAACAAGCCTGTGAAGCCGTTGAAGTTGCGCAGTGCGCTGAACCACCTTTTGAGAGGGTGATCTCCTACCGTTTCAGGTACTGACTGAAATCCACGTCGCTGGCCGACAGAATCGCCTGCACCCGGTTGTGAACCCCCAGCTTGCGAAGAATCGCCGAGACATGGGCTTTAACCGTGGTCTCTGCGATGTTCAGGTTGTACGCGATCTGCTTGTTGGATTCCCCCTTGGACATGCGCTCCAGTACCAACAACTGGCGGCGGGTCAGGGAGTTCAGCAGCTCTGGTGAAATCGGGTTGTCCTCATGCCGGCTGCGGCGATGGGTGTTTTCCTTGCCGGTTCGGATGATGTCTGAAGGCAGGTAGACATTGCCGTTGAGGATCTGCTGGATGGCCTCCGTCATCTGGGCGCGGGGAGAGGACTTGGTGATGAAACCGCAGGCACCGTAGGTAATGGCCTGCAACACCACCTGTTTGTCTTCCTCCGCCGATACAATGACTACCGGGATGGTTGGCGCTTCGTTCCGCAAGGTAATCAGACCGTTCAAGCCGTGCATTCCCGGCATATTCAGATCCAGCAGAATCAGATCCAGATCATCGTTTTCGCGGGTAATGTCCAGGGCGCTGTCCAGGTCGGCGGTTTCAATGATCTGACTACCGCTAAAACCGGTCGATATCACGCTGCTGATGGCCTCACGAAACAGCGGGTGGTCGTCGGCAATCAATATTTTGTAGGTTGGCTCCATGGGTGGATCCACCGGTTTGTTGTCATTATCAGGGATGGTTTCCGAAACATCATAGCGCTTTTCGGGAGAGAGTGCGGCATCGGGCTCATTCAGCATGGCGGCCTCCTGGGACAGGGGATCTCCCAAGTGGGGTGTGATCCTCTGTTTATTATTGTGATGATTGCATTACACGCTATCCGCGCCCCGGGTTGAATGCGACCATCGCACCAAAAAACAGGCACCAAAGTACTATTCTTGCCGGCCGGCGGGCTTCGTATCGTGGAGGGATGAGTCAACAAACCATAACAATGCCTGATCCTGTGTTTCCCGGTGCTGCTGTCCGCGCTGCCTGGATTTCTATGGTCATCCTGTGGTTGGTTTTTGCGCAACCCGGGGCGGCTCATGCCCGCGATAATCAACCGTTGCCCGTGTTGTCCGTCAGTGTGTTGCAGTTCGGCACCGCTCACTGGGAGTTGGACCACATAGTCCACCAGGGGCTGGATCGGAAGAACGGCTACCAATTGGATCTCACGCTGGTGGCCAACCTGCCCGCGTCCCGACTGGCGGTAACCAGTGGTTCCGTCAACGGGGCTGTAGCCGACCTGCATTGGGCTCAAGCCCGTTTTGAGGACGGGGCGCCCTATCTTTACGTACCGTTTTCATCCCAGATTGGCGATATCGTGGTGGCTGAACACTCCGATATACGCGCCGTGGCCGATCTGGCCGGCAAGCGTATCGGCGTTGCAGGCGGGCCGGACGGCAAGGGCTGGATACTGTTGCAAAAGGTTGCGGAACAGCGAGGGATCAATCTTGCGGCATCCGCCGATGTGCAGTTTGCCGCTCCACCGCTGCTGAGTCAGGCCCTGAGGCGGGGCCAGGTGGATGCCATCGTCACCTACTGGCATTTTGCCGCACGCCTGAGAGGTGAGGGCGGCTGGCGTTCGGCGTTCAGAATGTCGGATCTTCTTGTCGCCATTAATCTCGACCGGAACTTGCCGGTTCTGGGGTATGTTTTTCCGGCTGATTGGGCGGAAGACCATCGCGCGTTGATGAACCGTTTTGCCAGATCGTTGCAGCAGGCCAAGAACGAGCTCTCGGATAGCGAAAGGTTCTGGCAACGCCTGCGGCCACTGATGGGTGAGCCTGACGACGCTGTATTTCAATCGCTGCGGAAAGGGTTTGTGGCAGGCGTACCATTACCGCTAACGGACCAGCGCATTGCGGGCCTGCATCGTCTGCTGGCGCTCACCGGTGCCAATCCTGACAATCGTATGCCCACCGACCTGTTCCACCGGGGCCAGCCGTGAGAGCCTTCTCTGGCCGCCCTCCGGCCTGGAGTTACTGGGTGGTGTTGCCGTCTCTTGTCTTTTTCTGGGCGGCGGTTGCCTGGGTGATCAAGTCCCCCTTGCTGCCGTCTCCCCTCGACGTTTTAGATTCCCTGATGCAGGAATCCGAATCCGGAGCCCTATGGCACCACCTTGGTGCCACACTAGCGCGTGTGGTGGTGGCCTTTGCATTGGCCATGCTGCTTGGTACCGGGATTGGCATTGTGATGGGGCGCTCCCAAACCACCAATGCGCTGTTCGATCCTTTGCTGGTCCTGCTTCTTAATCTGCCCGCGCTGGTAACCATCATCCTGATGTATGTCTGGTTTGGCCTGGTAGAAGTGGCCGCGGTGATGGCGGTGGTGATCAACAAGGTCCCCAATGTGGCGGTGACGGTTCGGGAAGGCGCGCGGAGCCTGGATTACCGGCTCGAGGACATGGCTACCGTCTACGAGTTCACCCGCTGGCAACGGTTTCGTGAGGTCTGGGTACCACAACTGTTTCCCTATCTGATGGCGGCTACGCGTGGTGGCTTGGCTCTAATCTGGAAAATCGTGCTGGTGGTCGAACTGTTGGGGCGTTCCAGTGGTATCGGATTCCAGTTACACATGGCCTTTCAGGTGTTCGATGTGGCTGCCATCCTCGCTTACAGCCTGGCCTTTATAGCCGTTGTACAACTCATCGAGCTGGCCATCCTGCAGCCCCTTGAACGCCGGTCCAGCCGCTGGCGTCAGCCGGAGGTGGCCCATGCTTGAACTACGAATAGCCGGCCGCAGTTTTGGCAAACCCGTGTTGGGCGAGGTTTTCGCCACCATTGAGCGGGGCGATCGTATCTGCCTGTTAGGGCCATCCGGTATTGGCAAAACCACCCTGTTGAACGCTATCGCCGGGCTCGACAAGGCACTCCCGTCGGATGCCATTGTTGGCTGTGACACGCTGCGGATTGGCTATCTGTTCCAGGAGCATCGATTGCTGCCCTGGCGAACCCTGAACGCCAACCTCAAGCTTGTCGGTGCCAGTGATGAGGAGGCTGAGAGTGCCCTGGGCAAGGTTGGTCTCGCTGGATATGGGCATTACCTGCCAGATCAGCTCTCCCTTGGCATGGCGCGGCGGGCCGCCCTCGCACGTTGCCTGGCGGTTGAACCGGACCTGTTGCTATTGGATGAACCCTTCGCATCTCTTGATCCGGTAATGGCGGGTGAACTGAAAACACTGATTGCCGGAATCCTGGACGCCAACGCCAGCATGGCCATGATTTGCGTAACCCATGATGGGTGCGATGCCGAGATCCTGGCGAACCGGCTATGGTATCTGGATGGTAGTCCGGCGCAGCTGCAATGGGACGATGCCATTGGCGAGCCCAGTTTGATCAGCGATCTTCTTGGGAAGTTGCGAGACTCGGAGGGCGTGGACCTGGTTTAGTGAAAAAACGTGACACTCGAATTGTTGCCTTCGTGAAACATCGGCTAACATAGCCAGCCTGTCTTTTACCGTCAACAAGGAGTGCTGACGATGGGCTTTATGGACCTGGTTCCGGTATGGGACCTGAAGGCCTACCACCTTCCCCGCATTGAATCCCCCTTTATCGCCACCAATAGGGCCCGGCGCCTTATTCAGGACGATGGCAGTGTCCGCGCGCGCATGGAATTGGCGTTCGGGCCCCAAACCCGCAGCGGCCATGATCTGACCGAAACCGTCTGCCGGGCAGTCAGCGATAACAGGCTGATGCTTGTCTATACCGGGTCCGGACGGCCCCTTTCTCCTGTCGTGAGCTGGCTGCCAGACGACAGCCTGCCCGCGGGAGGACGCTGGCGGTTACGCAGTGGCGGAATGAATTTACCTTATGCCATTCAAAAAGGCGTAGCAGAGCTGAATGCCTGCGACATTACTCCTGAACAGCTGCGCCAGTATCACCCCCAGGGCATTGGTGGGCTGGGCGTTGGGTTGTTCTCGGCGAATTATCGTCAATGGCGGAGATCTGAGCGTGAGTCGCAAGACGGGGCGGAAGATCATCGATTAAGCCTGCCGCTGGGAGCAGCCGCTTTGGTGGCACCGCTGAATGTTTCGGCGGCAAAGGCGGCCGAGGACGCCAAAGCCGATCCGCCCAAAGTACATCTGGAAGTTGGGATATTTACCGACGGCACCATGAACAACGCTGCCAATGCCCGCTCGTTTGCCGAGCAACTGGAACGGGATTGTTTGATTCCCTATGAAAACGATGAGATCAGTCGGGAGGAGTGTGAGTGGCGGCTGTCGATGTTGATGGGTGGCAGTTATGGCAATGCGGTTACCAATGTGGCGAAACTGCGAGATCTATATTTAGAAGGTAAAGTGGAGTCCGAGCAAAAGATAATCTATCGGCGGCAGGTCTACGCCCCTGGCGCGGGCACAAAGACAGCGGATGACGATAAATGGTACGGCGCCGCCACAGGTATGGGGGAAGCCGGAGTCATTCAGCAAGTCGACTACGCCTTTTCAAGACTGGCGTTGCGAGTGAAAGAAGACTTGAGAGGACAAACCATCGACAGATTGACCCTCGATCTTTTCGGCTTCAGCCGAGGAGCAGCGGCGGCCCGCCACGCGGTCCACGAGATCAATCAGGGAACAAACGGCCTGCTGGCAAGGCTGTTTGTAGAGAATGGTATCCTCTGGCCGGCGCAGGTGGATATCCGCTTCGTAGGACTGTTCGACTCTGTCGCCGCCATCGTCAACCCAGCGTCTGGTGACCTGTCGGCTTACAACGACCGAAATTATCCCGTGAAGCTCTATCTGGAGCCAGCCAAGGTTGGCCAAGTGGTGCATCTAACTGCGGCCCATGAGCATCGTAAAAACTTCGCGCTTAACAGTGTAAGAAGCCGAGGCGGCTCCCTCCCAGCCAACTTTCGGGAGATCACCCTGCCGGGTGTCCACTCCGACATAGGAGGTGGGTATGGCGACAGCCAGCGGGAAGAGGCTCTCCTGAGTCCGATGCTGCAAGTGCCCCAAAACCGACTGCAGTGGCCGGAGAAGACTGCACAGTGGGATAACCTTGATGCTCAACGGCATCAGGTGGCAGCCCAAGGCTGGATTGGTTCCTATAGTTTGCCGGTACGTCAGTCGGATCAATTGCAGGCTTGGCCGCAGAATCTGGGCTCAGAAGGACCTGCTCGTCTGGAAATTGTCGCCCAAGGCTACGACCATCCGGCACCGGATGGTCGGTTAGAACTGGTGTTGCGGATGTTGCGTCAGGTGCGCGGCGAGTATTCGAGAGTGGCTTTACGTTTGATGCATCGTTTGGCGGTCGAGAAGGAGTTACCTCTAGGTGAAATTGATCCCACTGACGAGACTGTATCGGTGCCGGGTGAACTGGAACCTGTTCTGCAACAAATTCTGGCGCAGGTTGTTCAGGGCAAAGACGAACCTTCACTTGAGTCAAGGGACTTGGAGTTATTGCTTCAGCGCTACATCCATTATTCGGCAAACTACAACAGCATTGAGTCCCAGATAGCGGGATTTCCGGCGAAGCTGGGCGTTATCTTTCCGCATGAACCTGCACCTTCTGGAGAGCGCCTTGTGTATCCCCAAAAGGAGGGAGAATGATGATTCGTAAGACATGGATAGTGAGTATTGCAGTCGTAGCACTACTGGCGAGTGGCTGCGCTACCTCGACTGAAGAAGATATCCCTTGGAGTATAAAAGTTGTAGCTCCCGAACACTATGATATATGGGGTGTGAATATGTTCCTTGAGAAGACCGGGGAACGGAGTTGGCGTGCACCTGTCGGCTATGCTACCTGTTGTTGGAAAGGCCCGAACGGCCCCAGTGGTTCGCACCACGGACTTGAGCCCTTCCCCGAGCTGATCTTTATTCACTGGTTCTCCTTTGCTGAGCAGAAGTACTACGCCAAATTGATCAAGGTGCCGCCGGACCTACAAGATCGTATGCGGGAGCCCGCGAGCTACAAAACCCAGGTGGATGTGCGGTCGGGGCCTCGTCATACGATGGCCATAGGCTTAGCTCCTGGAGGCACCGTAGTGGTCTGGATCATGAACCAGATCGGCAACGAGATCGAAGTGATGCGTATGCAGGCATCAGAGGGCTACGGTGATCCTTCTGACTTCACGGAACGCACGAAAGGCTATCTAAAACGGCACGGCGACTACCTCCAAGAACACGGCATACCAACGGAAGGTTGGTAAGCCGGTATCCTGCCTGCCGAACGCCTCTCGGTCAGGCGGGCTTTGTCCCCAGTATCTTCGTCCTCTGAGGACGAAACCCCGCCGTTGCCAAAAGTGCCAGCACGACCGTTACACTGGCGGTAATGCCGAAAGCGGTGGGATTCCACTCCAGATACAACGAGAACCGGATCGCTTCCACCGCGTGGGTGAATGGATTGAACTGGCAGACCCAGTACAGCCAGGGGCTGGCTTCGTTCATTTTCCACAAGGGGTACAGCGCCGAGGACATGAAGAACATCGGGAAAATGACAAAGTTCATCACCCCCGCAAAGTTTTCCAGCTGCTTGATCCAGGTGGCAATCAGCAAGCCCAGTGCTCCCAGCATCAGGCTGGTTAGTATCAAGGCTGGCAAGACGGCCAGATAGCCCCACAATGGTGGCTCCACATCCACCAGCAGGGCCAGAAGCAGAAAAACATACACCTGCCCGACCGACACTACGCCCATCGCCAGCAACTTGGTCACCAGCAGGAAGGGGCGGGGCAACGGGCTCATCAATAGAACCCGCATGCTGCCCAGTTCCCGGTCATACACCATGGACAGAGCCCCCTGCATGCTGTTGAACAGGATGATCATCCCGCACAGTCCGGGGGCGATGTAGGTCTCGTAGGTGATGTAGGTCTGGTAGGGCGGAATAATGGAGATGCCCAGCACCGCCCGGAAGCCGGCGGCAAACACCACCAGCCACAGAAGCGGCCGAACCAGGGCGCTGGCGAAGCGAGTGCGTTGTTGCCAGAAGCGCAACCACTCCCGCGTCTGGATGCCGACAAAACAGTGCCAGTAATGGGCCGCTTTCATGATTATCCTGCCCCCGTCAGCGAGTGAAACGTTTCCGCCAGGTTCCGGGTGCCCTCGGCTTCGCAAATGTCCTGGCCGGAGCCATCGGCCAGCAGTTTCCCCTGGTGCAGGATCAACACCCGGTCATCCTGTTGCACCTCCTCGATCATGTGCGTCGCCCACAGCGCGGTCAGGCCGGCCTCGTCGCACAGAATGCGAACATGTTCGTTGAGCGCTCTGCGACTTGCCACATCCAGGCCGACAGTGGGCTCATCAAGCAGCAACAGAGAGGGCTCATGAAGCAAGGCCCGGGCAATTTCCACACGCCGTCGGTGGCCGCCATTGAGCTTGCGCACGGGTTCGTTGGCGCGCTCCAGCAGTTCAAAACGAGCCAGCTCGCGATCACCCCGCGTTCGGGCTTCTTTGCGAGATAAGCCGTGCAGCGCGGCGTGATACTGGAGGTTCTGGCGCACGGTCAAATCAAGATCCAGAGCGTTCTGCTGGAACACCACACCAATCTGGCGCATGGCCTCGGATGGCTGTTTTTTCAACGATTGACCGGCCAGCAGGAGTTCGCCTTGTTGGAGCGCCAGAAGCCGGGTTAACAAACCAAACAGTGTGGACTTGCCGGCGCCATTGGGGCCCAGAAGAGCGTGGAAACGGCCAGAGGTCAGCGCGAAGCTGACCTCTTTGAGCACGGGCTTGTCGCCGTAGCGAAAGCTGATATGGCTGGCTTCAATGGTCATGCTGGTGTTATGAGGACGGATCAATGACCACACCCCAGGGGTAGCGGCCGACCTTGATGGATTTGATCACCTTCAGGTCTTCGACATTGATCACCGAAACGTCTCCTGAAACGCCGTTGGTGGTATAGAGATGTTTCTCATCCTTATCGAGATCCAGTTGCCATACCCGACTGCCCACCAGTAGATAATCCAACACTTCATAAGTCTGGGCATCGACGACTGCAACATGATTTGAAGGGCCGAGCGCTACGAAGGCGTATTTGCCATCAGAGGTCAGCTCGATACCGACGGGCTGAACGCGGTCCTGATTCACGCCAGGAACCTTGAACGACATCTCATGGATCTGCTCTAGATTGTCCACATCGATGATGTGCACGGTGCCGCCGATTTCCGCCGAAGCCCAGGCAATCTTGCTGTCTTTGCTGAATTCCACGTGGCGGGGGCGTTGCCCGACAACGATGTTCTTTTCAATCTCAAAGGTCTCGGTGTTGATCCAGTGCAGCATGCTGGTGGTTTCACTGGTGTTTACCGCCCACTTTCCGTCCGGGCTGACGGCCATGCCTTCCGGCTCAATGCCGACGTCAATCTGGGCCAGGACGTCTTTGGTGTCCACATCCACCACTGTGACGATGGCGTCGTCCTCGTTGGCGATGTACAGATGCTTGTTGTTTGGATGGAGCGAGAACTGTTCCGGGTCTTCACCGGAGGGCAGGGTGTCGACGATCTTGCGGGTCGCCAGATCCAGCACCTGCACGGTGTCGTCGTCACTGGCGCAGATATAGAGCTTGGTGTGGTCCTTGGATAACAGGATGCCCCGTGGCCGCTGGCCTACATCAATGGTCTCAACAACTTCCTGAGTCTCGGTGTCGATGATGGAAAGGGTGTTGTCTTTTTCGTTGGACACGTAGGCAAGGCTGGCTATCGCCGGTGTCGACAGGCCGACGATGGCGGCCAGGGCGGCGTGCTTGAGCAGAGACTTCATGATGTAACTCCTTCTTGTTATAGAAAGCTTCCGCCAGAGCGGTCAGCCGTTGATGCGACATTCGCTCTCTGGTTTGTCGAAGCCGAGCGTGTCCATGTCCGTGTTGGGATGCAGAAACCCCTCGAACGGCGCTCTGGCAACCAGACCCCGTGGATGCACCAGTGGAACTGGCTGTCGAAGTTGGCCGTTCCAATCGCGATAAGTCAGCTTGCGGCCCTTGAAGGCGGCAAGCTGGAATTTGTCGCTGAACAGAAAACTTCGGATTGCGTTGGGGCTTGCGTCACCCAAGTCCGTGACGGCTGTGCCGATGGAACGAATGGCTGCCCAGGTGGCATAGTCCTCGCCGTTCATGTCGCGGCCAGCCAGATCACGGAAGCGGCTTTGCAGTTGAGCGGCGCCCCAGCTTTCCACTACCCGGTGCCAGCTGACTGGTGACATCCCCTGTGTTCCAACAACCGGGCGCGGCAGCCAGGTATTGAACGGCACGTACTCGCCGAAATCGCCTCGAACATCCGCCACCACGACGGCATCGTAATCGCTGGCCTGGGTAAACAACGGCAGTTCCTTGGAAGCGGTGCGGCGAAGGTCGGCGTCAAACGTCCATGGTTTGTCTTCAATCACCTCCAGGCCGAAGCGCTTGGCAGATCTGCGAAAGGCATTGGCCCAGCCTTTGTCATCGTCAGTGGGCCCGGTAATCATGAAAATCTCGTTCCAGCGCCTCTGGTTCAGCCATTGTGCCAGTGCATCAGTCAGCATGGCGTAGCTGGGCATGGTGTGGAGCAGGTTGGCGTTGCATTCGATGGTTCGAAGTTCGTCCGCCCTTGAGCCGGCGTTGAATAGGAGTGTGTTTTCGCCCGCCTTGGCGGTCATTCTCTTCAGTGTCTGTGCCGGAGCGTTCACCACGAACAGTTCGATACCGGACGCGCGCAGTTGGTCGAAGGCGGCCATAAAGTCAGCTTCCGAGTCGGCAACCCTGCTTTCCAGGGTGTAGGTCTGTCCGAGAAACTTCCCGGTGGTGCTGTTGTCTTGCATGCCCAGTTCTGCGCCTTTCAGGCCGGCGTCTTCCGGTTCGGGAAGGACATTGGACAGAACCGGGCCCTGGTCCGGAAGCCATTGCACGTACCCTATGCGTACCTCAAGAGAATCTGCTTTCACCGGGGCGGTGCTGAGGATAGCTGCCAGCATTGCGGTTGCAGTCCTGAACAATGCAGTCCTGAACAAAAGAGACATGAAGTTCTCCGGTTTGTTGTTGTGCTTCCAGCATAGAGAAGGGAAAAAGTCTCAGGAATATTCAGAAAGTAGGAATCTGCCGGTACTAAAGGATGAGATTTCTGCAGCAACCCCTCGCATCTACTACCAAGGAACTACACCAAAACCCCCAAAGTGGCATTCGGATTGAGCGGTGCGATTCCTAGACTGGGAGTAAGCACATTGGCGTCTGACAAAACCAACAGCCAATGGATGAGGAATCAAATAGCAGAGGTAGCAACAATGACCACGTCCTTTTCACTTCACACGCTGCTGGCAGCCGCTCTTTTGGGAGCTGCTGGTCTGGTAATGGCTCACGGCAACGTGACTCCACAGGAGGTGGACACTGGTGACCTGCCTGAACTCGGTGACGAAGTGCGATCGCAGAACCCGTTTCGGGAAGGCAATGAGTATGGCAAGCACAATGCCCAGGCCGTGACCGTGGGAGAGAGTGCGTACGCCGGCAACTGCGCAGGCTGCCACGGTATCCGCGCTATGTCCGGCGGCCTGACGCCCGACTTGCGTGAGCTGACTGAGTGGGATGACGAGTATTACGTTACCCGAGTGCTCAACGGCACTGACAGGGGCATGCCCGCCTGGAAGAAGACACTGGACCAGAACGCCATATGGGCCATTCGGACTTATGTGGAGTCTCTGCCGAAGCCGGAATGATCGCCTCACGGATGTTCACACAAAGCCTGTACTCAGGCCGGCCCTGTGCCGGCCTGACGTCGTTGGGGAGAAAACAATGAAAACACTGTCCCGTATTATCGTACTGATGCTGTTTTTCCAGGTGGTCCCGGCGCAGGAAGTGGATGACGGCGATCCGTTGCTGAACAGGCCTGCGGACCGAACCTACGACATCATTCTCGAATCCGGTTATCTGAAAGTCGGTGTTTATGAAAACTTCCCGCCGTACTCCTACGAGGTGAACGGAGAACCCCGTGGCATTGACGTGGAAGTGGGCAAGCAGATTGCCGAGGCCATGGGCGTTGAATTCCGGGTGCACTGGATTGTGCCTGATGAAAACCTGGGGGATGACCTCAGAAACAATGTCTGGAAAGGGCACTACCTTGCCAAGCGCCGGCTGGCAGACGTGATGATGCGGGTGCCTTATGACAAGCAATATGCCTACATGCAGGATTCCACCGGGGAATACATCAACGAACAGGTGGTGCTGTTCGGCCCCTACCAGCAGGAAACCTGGCAAATTGCCTTCAACCCCGAAAAGATCGAAGGCGTCGACACCGTCGCCAAGTTCCAGTATCACCCGATCGGCGTAGAGATCGACACCCTTCCGGACTTCTATCTGAGCTCCGGCTTGCAGGGTCGCATGCGTGAGCAGGTCAGGCATTACCCTAATGTTCGCGAGTCTTTCAACGCGATGCGCGATGGCACGGTAAGTGCCGTTATGGGTATGCGTGCCGAGATCGATCATGAGCTTGGGCGCGCTGGAAATACCGAATTCCAGTTGGCAGGGAACGGCTTCCCGGGTATCGGCAAGCAGGTCTGGGACGTGGGCATGGCCATCAAGCATACCCATCGCCAGCTCGGTTATGCGATCGAAGCCATTATCGGTGACCTGGTGAAATCCGGCGACATGCAAGCACTGTTTGCGGAGCTGGGGCTGCGATATAGCGTTCCCCAATATTATCGGGAATTTCTCAGCGAGGAAGCGTTGGCTAAGGCCGAAGGTCAGCGTTGATGACTCCCCGCTTTATTTCGAGCGATACATCAAGCCCGCGAAGCCCTCGCGGGCTTTGTTTTTGGAGGTAGTAATACCAAGTGATGAGAAAACCAGTGCCGGGGGGTAATTGTTGGTTTTCGTCCCAAAGCGAAGAATCACTTCAGAGGCGGGAAAAGTTCCCGGTTCATCCTGAAACAAAAACGATCGCACCGAAAACAAGAGACTTGGAGAGCGCAACCATGACATCGAACAAGTTCGGGATTCGCATTGCGGCCAGTGCCCTGGCACTGGCGGTATCGTATGGGGCCCACGCGGTCACCGACGAAGACATCATGAACGATCATAAAACGCCGGGCGATATTGTCAGTTACGGCATGGGTACCCAGGGTCAGCGCTTCAGTATCCTGGAAGACCTTAACACCAGCAACATTCAATACCTCCAGCCAGCCTGGGCGTTCTCGTTTGGCAGCGAGAAAATGCGCGGCCAGGAGTCGCAGCCATTGATCAAGGATGGCGTGATGTATGTGACCGCCTCCTATTCCCGTGTTTACGCCATTGACGCCAGAACCGGCGAGGAAATCTGGCAGTACGACGCGCGTCTGCCCGACGGCATCATGCCCTGTTGCGACGTTGTTAACCGCGGCGTTGCCCTGTACGACGACAAGGTTATTGTCGGCACTCTCGATGCCAAACTCGTGGCTTTGAACAAAGACACCGGCAAGCCCATGTGGATCAAGAAGGTTGCCGACTACCAGGCGGGTTATGCCATTACTGCCGCACCGATCGTCGTCAAGGGCAAAGTGATTACCGGCGTTTCCGGTGGTGAGTTCGGTATTGTCGGCAAGGTGGAAGCCTACGACGCCAATACCGGTGAGCTGGTGTGGATGCGGCCGACCGTTGAAGGCCATATGGGCTATGTCTACAAAGATGGCAAGGCGGTTGAAAACGGCATTTCCGGCGGCAAAGCCGGACAGACCTGGCCGGGTGATATGTGGAAGAACGGCGGTGCTGCGACCTGGTTGGGTGGCACCTATGATCAGGACACCGACTCCCTGTTCTTCGGAACCGGTAACCCGGCACCCTGGAACTCACACCTGCGCCCTGGCGATAACCTGTTCTCATCCTCGCGGGTGGCAATCGATCCGGACGATGGCAGTATCAAATGGCACTTCCAGACCACGCCTCATGATGGCTGGGACTACGATGGTGTCAACGAGCTGATTTCGTTCGATTACAAAGAAAAGGGCAAAACCGTGAAAGCGGCGGCAACCGCTGACCGTAACGGCTTCTTCTACGTTCTGAACCGTGAGAACGGCGACTTTATTCGCGGCTTCCCATTCGTGGACAAGATCACCTGGGCTGAAGGCCTTGATCCGAAGACCGGTCGTCCGATCTTCAAGGACGGTGGCCGCCCGGGCGATCCTTCCGCAATGGAGGGAAGTAAAGGTGAAGTTGTTGTTGCCCAGCCGGCGTTCCTTGGCGGCAAGAACTGGATGCCCATGGCGTATAGCCAGGACACTGGCCTTTTTTATGTGCCGTCCAATGAATGGTCCATGGATATCTGGAACGAGCCAGTTTCCTACAAGAAAGGCGCGGCTTTCTTGGGTGCGGGCTTTACCATCAAGCCAGCTAATGACGATTACATCGGCGTGCTCCGTGCCATGGACCCAAAGACCGGCAAGGAAGTCTGGCGTTATGAAAACACCGCTCCGCTGTGGGGTGGTGTGATGACAACCGCTGGCAACCTTGTCTTCACTGGTACGCCCGAAGGCTATCTGAAGGCTTTTGACGCCAAGACCGGCGAAGAGCTGTATAAGTTCAACACCGGTTCCGGCGTTGTGGGTACGCCTGTCACCTGGACCATGGACGGCGAGCAGTATGTCTCTGTGGCCTCTGGCTGGGGTGGGGCGGTTCCGCTCTGGGGCGGTGAAGTGGCCAAGGTGGTAAAGGACTTCAACCAGGGCGGTATGGTCTGGACGTTCAAGCTGCCGAAGGATCGTGTTGCGAGCAACTGATCCCTGGAGTTTACCGACTCGGTATCGGGTCTAGAAGGGGCTGCCGGAAGGCAGCCCTTTTTTATGGTACATCCTTTCAGTTTTAATCAAATGATTATATGATGCCTTAATCAGGTGATTAAACAGGGGTGGCTTGTGGTGCTGGTAATCATTCTTGCGGTGCTGATACTGGCCGGCTGCTCGCCGGCTTCTGAACCACTGGATACCTCGTCTCCGCCACGGCTAGTGGACGTGGCAAATGTTGAGCCGGCTGAATCGATGTCCTGGATGACCTTGCCGGGCCGGGTGGAATCAAGCCGAAGAACCAAGCTGAGCTTTGAAGTAACTGGCCAGGTGGAGTATCTGGCCCTGGATGTTGGCGATGCCTTTCAGCGTGGCGATACCCTCGCAAGGTTGAATGGCGATCGCTACCAACTGACGTATGAACGCAGTCAGGCGGCAGAGGTGGAGGCCAGGACAGGCCTTGCTGACGTTCAGCGCGAGCTACGGCGGCTGACAAGGCTGCGCCAGGGCGGGCATGCCAGTGAAGCTACCCTGGAAAACGCAGAGGCAGCCGTGGCTGGCGCCAGGGCCAGGGTGGACTCCGCCGTCGCGTCCCGGAAACTGGCAGCGCGGGATCTGGAACAGACAAGCCTGCAGGCACCGTTCGATGGCACTGTGGCACGCAGGCGCGCTGAACCCGGGCAACGAGTGGCGGCCAACGAGGTCATCTTCAACCTTGCTTCAAGTGGCGACGGTTTTGACGTGTTGACCCGGGTGCCGGAGAACGTCATCGGGCAGGTTCAGGAAGAAAGCCTCCAGTCAGTGTCAGTGCCCGCACTGGACGGCGCACAGACGACTGCGCGGGTAACACACATTGGCAGTCACGCCGCTGACGGGAATGATTACCCGGTTATCCTCCGTATGACTGGGTCCATGGCGGGGCTTCGCTCTGGTATGACCGCTGAAGTTTCGTTCAAGATAGCGGCCGATAGCATGACCACGTCGGTTGACTCATTTCGTGTGCCACTGACTTCCCTGTTATACCCAGTCCTGGGTGAGCCCCGGGTTCTGCGGCTTGATGACGCTAACCAACTGGTCTCCGTGCCGGTGAAAGTACTCTCGGTAGCAGACGGCGAGGTGGTGGTCACCGGGGGCCTGCAAGTGGGGCAGAAAGTTGTCGCGCGCGGTGTCGAGTTTGTCTCGATAGGTGACCGCGTCAGCATTCTGGGCCAGGGCCCACAACAGTTCCATTGAGGTGGTCATGAACCTCTCCCAGCTCGCGTTCCGTTTCCGTCCGGTTGTCCTGTTGGCCACCGTGGCCGCCATGTTCTTTGGCGCGTTCAGCTACCTCTCGCTTCCCACCAGGGAAGATCCCAGTATTACCGTCCGCGAGGCGGTGGTCAGTACCCGTTTTGCTGGCTTACCCGCCGAGCAGGTCGAGGAATGGATCACCAAGCCGCTGGAAACCCGGATTCGACAGGTTGCCGAGGTGGAGCATATCCGGTCCACCTCGATGCGGGGGCAGTCACTGATTCATGTTGAGATTCAGGATCGCTACTTCGATCTGGCTCAGATCTGGGATGACGTGCGCCAGAAGGTGGAGAGTGCCCGCAGTCAATTACCGGAGGGGACTGAGGCGCCAGTCGTCAATGACGATTTCGGTAATGTGGCCGTGGTCACTGCTGCGCTCACCTCAGATCAGTTCAGCCAGGCTGAACAACTGCAGATTGCCGAACATGTGCGCGCCCGTCTGTATGGTGTGGAGGGAACCCGTAAGGTGGAGTTGCATGGTGTGCAGCCGGAACGCATCTACATCGATGTCAGTGAATCCCGCCTTGCCAATCTTGGGCTGACGCCGGTTCAGTTGGCCTCACAGCTTAGTGATCGAAACGTTATCTCACCGGCGGGCGTTATGGAATCCGGAGAGCAGCGGCTGGCACTGCAGGTGTCGGGTGCGTTTCCGGACTTGGAAGCCCTGCGGGCATCGGACATTCGGTTGCCCGATGGTGGCTCCCTTCGCCTGGCGGACCTTGGAGCGGTCAATCGGGGATACCTGGATCCTCCCGCTAACACCGCTTACCACAATGGCAAGCGTGCAATTGTATTTGCCATCTCCATGGCTGATGGCTATAGCGTCCTTGATTACGGCGAAGCCGTAAGGGCTCGCCTGGACAACATCGGGGCCAGCCTGCCGGCGGGCTATAATCTGGACATCATGACGTTCCAGGCGGACCAGGTGGCCAATGCGGTCTATGGCGTCAGCCTCAGTGTGATACAGACCCTGGCTATTGTTCTGGCGGTTGTGGTTCTGTTTCTGGGCATTCGCACCGGCCTGATAGTCGGCTCAACGGTACCGGCAGTCATGCTCGTAACCCTGGCATTGATGGGGCTCTTCGACATGACGTTGCAGCGCATGAGCCTCGCAACCCTCGTCATTGCCCTGGGGCTGTTGGTGGACAACGCGATCGTCGTTGCGGAGGACTTCAAAGTCCGCCTGGCAGAGGGTAAGTCTCGTGACTTGGCGCTGAAACAGACTGGGGGTGAACTGGCCATGCCCCTTCTGTCGTCCACGCTGACCACCATTCTGGTCTTCCTGCCACTGATGTTGGCGGAACATGTCTCGGGCGAATATACCCGGTCGATATCAATAGTGATTGCCCTGTCGTTGCTGACGTCCTGGCTGCTGTCGATGACAGTGGTGCCGATATGGTGTCATCGCTTCATGCAACGCCCCGCTGATGATTCCGATCGCAGTGCACCTCAGCAACAAACCGGGCCGGCGGCATTATCCGAGCGCCTGTTCCGGGCTATGTCCAGTGGGTATGAGGTGGTGCTCAGACGCTGCCTGCGGCATCGGCCGTTATTCCTGATAGCGGTGGTGGCTTTGCTGTTGCTGGGTATTGGATTGATGCAGGTGGTGCCCAAGAAGTTCTTTCCCGATTCAGACCGGCATCAGGTATTGGTCTACCTGGATCTGCCATCTGACAGTGCGTCCTCTGCAACGGACCAGCAGGTTCAGGCGGTCAGCCGGTCGCTCACCGAATCTCTGGGTGACAAACTGACGGGTGTGGCGGCCTACGCCGGATTTGGTGGTCCCAGGTTCGTGTTGTCACTCACCCCCATCGATCCGGCGCCGAATAGAGGCTTCCTGGTGTTGAACGTGGCAAAGAGGGACCAGATGGCATCGGTGATGACAGCGGCGCGGCAACTGCTGGCTAAGGAGTTTCCGCAACTGTCCTCCCAGGTCACCCGGATGTTCCTCGGGCCTTCAGATTCCAACCTGCTGGAGATTCTGGTCAAGGGGCCAGACCGAGAGGTGCTCTACGATACTGCGGCAAAGGTGGAGGCAGAACTCCGCGCTATGCCGGGGGGCAGGGACGTGCGTCAGAGCTGGGAAGCACGCATACCGTCATTGCGTATCGAGGTTAACCAGGCACAGGCGGATCGCGCCGGTGTCACCTCTGCCGATATTGCCAGCTCGCTGAAAGGAGCCATTGATGGTTATCAACTGAGCCAGTTACGCCAGGGCGACACCCTGGTGCCCATTGTGTTGCGTTACCCGCCTGAAGTGAGGTCCCGATTGGAGCGCCTGAAATCGCTAGTGGTCTACCCGCTGAACGACCCTGGTGAGGGTGTTCCCCTGAACCAGGTGGCGACAATCGGGCTGGACGATGGCTACTACCGGATCGACCGGCACAATCTGGTTCGCGCCATTACCATCGAAGGACGAAACGATGCTTTGACTGCCGAGGACATGATGCCTCGCATTACCCCAACACTGAGATCCCTGGAGGCCTCTTTGCCGCCGGGCCATTGGGTTGAGTTTGACGGCGTGGTGGTGCAGTCCGCCGAAGGGCAGGCCTCGATGCAAGCCAACCTGCCATTGTGCCTGGGGTTGATCCTGATCCTGCTGGTAGCCCAGTTCAATTCCTACAAGCGCCCGCTGTTGATCGTGGTCACCATTCCCCTGGTGATACTGGGCGTATCAATAGGCCTATTGGCATTGCGGGCGGATTTCGGGTTCATGGTACTTTTGGGGATCTACAGCCTGGCCGGCATTATCATCAATAATGCCATCGTGCTGATCGAACGAATCGACCGGGAACGTCGTGACGAGGGGCATTCGCTGCAGGAGGCCGTTGTCCGCGCCTCCGTTCGACGGCTCAGGCCCATTGTCATGTCGGCTGCCACGACCATCCTCGGACTGTTGCCGCTGATTGTGGGTAAAGATCCGCTATTCTATGCCATGGCCAGCGCCATGGCCTTTGGTTTGGGCCTGGGAACCCTGATGAGCCTGGGCGTGGTGCCGGTGCTGTACACCTACTTTTTTGCCCGCGAATCAGGGAGGATGCCTCATGCAACCGAGACAACATAGTGCATTTGGAGAGAAAGCAGTGGCAAACGAGCCGGGCAAAGCCGAAGACGAAACCGCCCAAAAACTGATCCTGGCGGGCATGGAGTTGTTTGGTCAATATGGTTTCAAAGGCACCACGACCCGCATGATTGCCGAAGCCGCCGATTCCAATATCGGCTCCATTGCCTATTACTTCGATAATAAGACTGGCTTGTACCATGCCATTGCCCGGCATATTGCCCGGCGCATGAGAGAAGTTTTCGGTTTTACTGGCGAGCAATCGGCTGCGAGCGCCAGTGATTGCGATCAGGCCCTGGCCCAACTCGAACTCATCGTGAAACGCATGGTTCGCCAGTTCGCCCAGGCCCCGGAGGCTCGCCGCTGGCTCATGTTGGTGATGCGCGAACAGGCCAGTCCCACTGAGGCGTTTGATATCCTCTACGAGGAAACCTTCGAACGTGTCCATGTGCACCTGACCCGCCTGATTGCGGTCGTGATGGACCGGTCACCCGACGAGCGCCGGGTCATCATCGAGGCCCATACCGTCATGGGTCAGATTGTCTTTTTCCTTGTAGGCCGCTTCCCATTACTACGCAGGCTTGGGATAGAGGGCGAATTCCCTCCTGACGTCGTGGACACTGCCGAACAGGTGGTAATTTCCCACCTCCATGCCCTGGCGTTTACTACCAAGGGATGAGTTTTTCACCTCCATCGAATCATTCAACTATCCAGTGCCGGGGTCTACATTGAATAGGTAAACGCGCAAGGCCGCGTTGTCCTGCGACAAACACAACAAGAGGTCGAGACCATGATCTACGCACAACCTGGTAAGGAAGGCTCCGTCGTCTCCTTCAAACCCCGTTACGAGAACTACATCGGCGGCGAGTGGGTCGCCCCGGTCAAGGGTCAGTACTTTGAAAACATCACGCCGGTGACCGGCGATGTCATCTGTGAGATCCCCCGCTCCTCGGCCGAAGATATTGACCTGGCTCTGGATGCCGCCCACAAGGCCGCGCCAGCGTGGGGAAAAACTTCGACCACTGAGCGTTCCAATATCCTGCTGAGAATTGCCGACCGTATCGAGCAGAATGTTGAAATGCTGTCGGTCGCCGAAACCTGGGATAACGGCAAAGCCGTTCGCGAGACACTGAACGCCGACATTCCTTTGGCGGTTGACCACTTCCGTTACTTTGCCGGTTGTATCCGCGCCCAGGAAGACACGTCCAGCGCCATCGACAACAACACTGTGGCCTATCATTACCATGAGCCACTGGGTGTGGTTGGCCAGATCATTCCCTGGAACTTCCCACTGCTGATGGCTGTGTGGAAACTGGCACCTTGTCTGGCAGCCGGCAACTGTACGGTGATGAAGCCAGCCGAGCAGACGCCAGCCAGCATCCTGATCCTGATGGACCTGATTGGCGATCTGTTACCCCCGGGCGTGGTTAACATCGTCAACGGCTACGGCATTGAAGCGGGCCAGGCCCTGGCCACCAGCAAGCGTATTGCCAAGATTGCCTTCACCGGCTCCACACCGGTGGGCTCCCACATTCTCAAATGCGCGGCCGAGAACATCATCCCCTCTACTGTAGAGTTGGGCGGCAAGTCTCCGAACATCTACTTCTCAGACGTAATGCAGGCTGAGCCGGAGTTTATCGACAAGTGTGTGGAAGGCCTGGTGCTGGCGTTTTTCAACCAGGGTGAAGTCTGTACCTGTCCGTCCCGTGCGCTGGTGCAGGAAGACATGTACGAGGAGTTCATGGCCAAGGTTGTTGAGCGCACCAAGTCCATCAAACGTGGTAACCCGCTCGACACCGATGTGCAGGTCGGCGCTCAGGCCAGCAAGGAGCAGTTCGACAAGATTATGTCCTACCTCGACATCGGCAAGCAGGAAGGCGCGGAAGTGCTGACCGGCGGTGGCCGTGAGGAGATGGATGATGCCTACAACAATGGCTTCTATGTTCAGCCCACGCTGTTCAAAGGCAAGAACAACATGCGTGTGTTCCAGGAGGAAATCTTCGGCCCGGTGGTGGGCGTAACCACCTTCAAGGACGAGGAAGAAGCCCTGGCCATCGCCAACGATACCGAGTTCGGTCTGGGTGCCGGTCTCTGGACCCGCGACATCAACCGTGCCTATCGCATGGGCCGCGCCATCCAGGCGGGCCGCGTATGGACCAATTGTTACCACCAGTACCCGGCGCACGCTGCCTTCGGTGGTTACAAGAAGTCCGGCGTTGGCCGCGAGAACCACAAGATGGCGCTGGACCATTACCAGCAGACCAAGAACCTGCTGGTCAGCTACGACATCAACCCGCTGGGCTTCTTCTAAGTCGGCCAATAACTGTTGTGCCCGGGCCCTCCCACACAGGCCCGGTGGCGAGTCAGCACATGGATGTGCACATTCCTCCCCGGTGTCTGGCCGGGGTGCATCTCTACCGGGTTGTAGTTGACTGGTGGGGGTGGATGGGTCTTCCTGCCATTTTTAGGTCCTTCCCAGGGCCTTTTTTTGTGTCTGCGCCGTCGTTCACCGGAATGGGTCGAAAGGATGAATTTCTGGGCCCGGATCGGCTGGAAATCAGTGCCAAAGTACCATATTTGCCTTTTCGTGGACTGGGTAGGATTGAAGGTGAGTTACCGGATGACCGGTTAACGGATCCTCAATGCCACAACAATCATCACAAGAGGTAAGCGTTATGTGGACCAAGCCAGCCTATGAAGACCTGCGGATCGGCTTCGAAGTCACCATGTACTTCGCCAACCGCTGAGAAGTGATGGCCAGCCTCGTGCGCTGGCCATTTTGCTTCTGGAGTTTTCGTTATGCAAATTCGTATCCTCGGTTCCGCCGCCGGCGGAGGGTTTCCCCAATGGAACTGCAATTGCGCCAACTGTGATGGATTCCGCAAAGGGACCCTGAACGCCAGCGCACGTACCCAGTCCTCCATTGCCATCAGCGAAGACGGCGTGCACTGGATTCTCTGCAACGCCTCTCCTGACATTCGTGCTCAACTGGCAAGCTTTGATGCCATGCAGCCGGCGCGTGCGCTTCGGGATACCGGAATTAACGCGGTGTTGCTGTGCGACAGCCAGGTGGATCACACCACCGGTTTGCTGATGTTGCGCGAGGGGTTGCCCCTGGACGTGTGGTGTACCGCCCAGGTGCATGAAGATCTGAGCAGCGGCTTTCCACTGTTTCGCATGCTCACCCACTGGAGCGGTGGCCCCCAGTGGCATGAAGTACCCTGTACCGATCAACAGTCTTTTTCCATTCCCTGCGCCCCGGCGTTGCGGTTGACGGCCATTCCGTTACTCAGTAATGCGCCGCCGTATTCGCCGCGCAGGAATAATCCCCACCCGGGAGACAACATTGGGCTTTTCATAGAAGACACCCGCAGTGGTGAAACCGTCATGTACTCCCCGGGGCTCGGGCAGCCCGATGAGCAGATTCTGCAGTGGATGCGCAAAGCCGACACGCTGCTGGTGGATGGTACCGTTTGGCACGACGATGAAATGTTGCGCTGCGAGGTGGGTACCCGTACCGGTCAGGAAATGGGGCATCTTGCCCAGAGTGGCCCCGGGGGCATGATCGATGTGCTGGATACCATGCCAGCACGCCGGAAAATCCTTATCCATATCAATAACACCAACCCCATTCTCAACGAAGACTCCCCGGAACGGGCCGTGCTGGCGAGGCACGGCATTGAGGTGTCGTTTGACGGCATGCATCTGGATATGGAGGTGCCCTCGTGAACGCACTCGCTACACCTGTCATGAATCGCGGGGATTTCGAGCAGGCCCTGCGGGCAAAGGGCCAGTACTACCACATCCACCATCCGTACCATAAAGCCATGTATGGCGGTGATTGTACTCCTGAGCAGATTCGTGGCTGGGTCGCTAACCGGTACTACTATCAGATTAACATTCCCCGCAAGGACGCAGCGATCATGGCCAACTGCCCGGATGCCTCAGTGCGCCGGTTGTGGCTCCAAAGAGTACTGGATCATGATGGGCACAGTGACGACGAAGGCGGTATCGAGGCCTGGCTGAGCCTGGCGGAAGCCGTAGGGCTAACCCGGGACGAGGTCCTCGACCAGCGCCACGTGCTGCCGGGTGTGCGGTTTGCGGTAGACGCGTACCTGAACTTTGCCCGACGGGCGACCTGGCAGGAAGCGGCCTGTTCCTCCCTGACGGAGCTGTTTGCACCCGAGATTCACCAGTCCCGGCTCGATAGCTGGCCCCTGCATTATCCCTGGATCCAGACCGATGGTTATGCCTATTTTCGCAAGCGGCTGTCGGAAGCGCGACGTGACGTGGAGCATGGTTTGACGATTACCCTGGATCACTTTACCACCTCGGCACAGCAGGCCCGTGCCCTGGAAATCCTTCAATTCAAACTGGATATCTTATGGTCTATGTTGGATGCCCTGACTATGGCTTATCAGCACCGCACGCCGCCGTACCACACCGTAACCAACCAGCCAGTCTGGCACCGGGGGGTGTAGTGGCCACGCCCATGGAGCGCACACCGCGACTTCGCCCGGGTTTCCGCTTCCAGTGGGAGCCGGCCCAGAACGCTCATGTGCTGTTGTATCCCGAAGGTATGGTGCGGTTGAACGACAGCGCCGGGGCGGTGCTGAAGGAAGTGGATGGCCAGCGCACGGTGGCCGATATTGTCGCTATCCTGGAACAGCAGTTCCCCGATGCGGGATCCCTGGCAAACGATGTCAGTGATTTCCTCAAGGACGCCGAGCAGCAGCATTGGATACTGTTTCCATGAGTCAGCACGACACCATGCCGGCGGGCGATCGCCCTGGTATTGGTCCGCCCCTATGGCTGCTGGCGGAATTGACCTACCGCTGTCCACTGCAGTGCCCTTACTGTTCCAACCCACTGGATTTCGCGCAGACCCAGCAGGAATTAAGCACTGAAGAGTGGGTCAGGGTGCTGCGCCAGGGCCGTGAGATGGGAGCCGCCCAACTGGGCTTTTCCGGCGGCGAACCGCTGGTGCGTCAGGACCTTCCGGAGCTGATTGCAGAAGCCAGGCAGCTGGGCTATTACACCAATTTGATAACCTCCGGCCTGGGGCTCACCGAGGCCAAGGTGAACGCCTTCCGCGACGCCGGGCTGGACCATATCCAGGTCAGTTTCCAGGCCTCAGACCCGGAACTGAACAACGCCGTGGCCGGCTCACGCAAGGCTTTCGAGCAGAAGCTGGCGATGGCCCGTGCGGTAAAAGAAGCGGGTTACCCCATGGTGCTCAACTTTGTGATCCATCGGCACAATATCCACCAGATGAACGATATCATCAGCTTGTGTGAGCGATTGGGTGCGGATTACGTGGAGTTGGCTACGTGTCAGTACTACGGCTGGGCGTTTGAAAACCGCGAGGGGTTGATGCCTTCCAAGGCTCAGCTGGAAAAGGCAGAGGCCGAGGTAAACATCTATCGCAAACGCCTGGCAGATGGCGGCTCGGCGATGAGATTGATCTTTGTTACCCCGGACTATTACGAAGAGCGGCCAAAAGCCTGCATGAACGGGTGGGGCAGTTTGTTTCTCACCGTGGCGCCGGACGGCACCGCCTTACCCTGCCACAGCGCCCGCCTGTTACCCATTGAGTTTCCCAATGTACGGGATTCCTCGCTACACTCCATCTGGTATGACAGCCCGGGTTTCAACCATTACCGGGGTGACAGCTGGATGCCAGAGCCGTGCCGGTCCTGCGACGAAAAAGGAAAGGATTTCGGCGGCTGCCGATGCCAGGCCTACCTGCTGACCGGTAATGCCGACAACGCCGACCCGGTTTGTAGTAAATCACCCCATCATGACCGCATCCTCGCCGCCCGCCAAGCGGCGGACCATGCCACCGCCGGGCTGGAGGAGCTGACCTATCGCAACGCCAACAACTCCCGGTTGTTCTTCAGGGGCTGATGCCTGGAATCGGCCCCGATCTTCATCGCTCTCAGCCGAACGGGCTTCTGCGGCGTTTACCCAACGAGGATGGGTGGCTGCCAGTCAGGCCGGTGTATTCTGGCTGGAGTTTGACCCTGACAGCGGTCACAACCTGCTCCGAAAAGTGGATGTTGAGGGCTCTCAATGGGCCACTTCCCCGAGTTTTGATATTCGCAGCCAGGTCAATGGTTACGGCGGAGGTGCGCTCTGTGCCGGGCGCGACGCGGTGTATGCGGTTGAAGCCTCCCAACAACAGATTCATCGTATTGACCCTGTTACGGGTGTCACAAACGCCGTAACGCAAGATAGGGGCGCCAGCTTCGGCGGGCTGGTGTGGGACCCGTTTCATCACCGCACCCTGGCTGTATGTGAACGTTCGGGACGTCAGCAGTTGGTGGCGGTACGAGACCACAACGAGATTGTGCCCCTGCACGACAGCGAAGACTTTTACAGTGCGCCGACACTGTCCGCCAGTGGTGAGCGTATGGCCTGGGTGTGCTGGTCGTTACCGGATATGCCCTGGGTGAGGTCCGTTCTATGGACTGCGGATGTTGATGAAAACGGGATGCTGGTTCGCGCCCGTTGTTGGCCCACGTCAGGGGAAGGCAGCGTGCAGCAGCCTGTGTTCGATGGTGAAACGCTGTACGTGCTGTCGGACCACGAAGGATGGTGGCAGACCTGGTGTGTTTCCTGGCCAGATGGCCAGGCCCGGTGGACCTGCCTTGACGCGGCAGCCGCAGATCACGCAAGCGCCCCCTGGCAATTGGGTGAACGCCATTATTGTCCGCTGGGGCAGGGCGGTTGGGCCTGGGTACGTTACGTCAACGGGGTTGGCGAGCTATGGCTGAAGCGCTTTGCTGAGTCATCACCTGCAAGGGTCGCGTTGGACTTCAACGACTTCCGGCATATGGCGGCCTTCGATGGCCAACTTTATTGCATCGCCCGATCAGCGACCCGGCTCGACTCGTTATTGGCGGTGGATCTGACAACCAAGCGGGCCCGCCTTCTGGCCGGAGGCGAAGCGCCGTTTGCCGGTACGCCAATTGTTGCGCCTGAACCTTTTCGGGTAGTGTCATCGAATGGGGCTCAGGACGAGATAAGTGGATTCTGGTATCCGCCTGTTGATGGCTCACCTGAAAACAACCCACCGCCATTGATCCTGGTCGCACACGGTGGGCCCACGTCGACGGCCTGGCCAGTATTCAATCCGCAGGTTCAGTTCTGGTGCCACCATGGTTTTGCGGTCGCCGAAGTCAACTATCGTGGCAGTGCGGGATTTGGTCGCCACTTTCGCATGGTACTCGCTGGCAACTGGGGCCAGACCGATGTGGAAGATATGGAGCGGGCAGCGGGCCACCTGGTGGCGAGTGGCCGGGCAGACGCCAGCCGGCTGTTTATACAGGGCCGTAGTTCTGGTGGGTATACGGCGTTGATGGCGATGACCCGCAGCACACGGTTCCGGGCCGGTGCCAGCCTGTTTGGTGTCAGCGATCCGGCCCGTCTGCGGGAAGTGACGCACCGGTTCGAGTCGGGCTATCTGGACTGGCTGTTGGGCGCGCCGGGCGATTATCCTGAGCTCTGGCATGAGCGTACACCCGTTCAGCAGGCGCATCGCATCCGCAGGCCAATGATCTTTTTTCAGGGTGGCCAGGATCGTGTAGTTGTGCCCGAGCAGACCCGACAAATGGTGCGGGTGTTGGAGCAGAATGGGCAGTCAGTGGAGCTCTGGTGGTTCGAGGACGAAGGGCACGGTTTCCGGCAGCGGAAAAACCAAGTGGCCCTGTTGAAAAACCTGCTCGCTTTCTACGATCGAAATAGCCGAAAGTGCAATGATCAATGATGGTCGGTAATGGTTAAGGTAAACTCAGGGTCTATACAATAACAACAGCAACACTGAAGAGAGCACCCATGAGCTACGACATTTCCTCCCTGCGCAAGTTTGTGTCCCCCGAGATCATCTTTGGTGCCGGCTCACGCAAGGCAGTAGCCAACTTCGCCAGTAACTTTGGTGCTCGACATGTGTTCCTGGTATCTGACCCTGGCGTGGAGAAAGCCGGCTGGGTTGCGGAAATAATGGATATCCTGGTGGCGGCGGGGCTCCGTGTCACGGTATTTACCGGCGTCTCAGCCAATCCGAAAGTGGACGAAGTCATGGCCGGGGCTGAATTATATAAGTCCAGCCAATGTGACGTGATTGTCGCCATCGGTGGCGGCAGCCCCATGGACTGCGCCAAGGGTATCGGCATTGTCAGTGCCCATGGCCGGAACATTCTTGATTTTGAGGGTGTGGACACCATTACTTCGCCCTCGCCCCCGATGATCCTGATTCCCACCACGGCGGGGACATCCGCCGATGTCTCCCAGTTCGCGATCATTTCCGACCCCAGCCGGCGCTTCAAGTTCTCCATCATTAGCAAGGCGGTGGTGCCGGATGTGTCGCTGATCGACCCGGAAGTGACGGAAACCATGGACGCCTACCTGACGGCCTGTACCGGGGTGGACGCCATGGTGCACGCCATTGAAGCCTATGTCTCCACTGGTAGCGGGCCGCTGACGGACACCAACGCCCTGGAAGCCATCCGGCTGATCAACCGCCATCTGGAGCCGCTGGTACTGAACACCGCCAATGTGCACCTTCGAGAGCAGATCATGCTGGCGTCCATGCAGGCCGGCCTGGCGTTTTCCAATGCCATCCTGGGGGCGGTGCACGCCATGTCCCATAGTCTCGGTGGCTACCTTGATTTGCCCCATGGCCTTTGCAACGCCCTGCTGCTGGAACACGTTGTAGCGTACAACTACACCTCGGCAGAGGACCGGTTCCGGCGCGTGGCGGAGGCCATGGATATCGACACCCGCGGTATGTCAAAACCGGTCATCAAACAGCGCCTGATGGCGCGAATTATCACGTTGAAACAAGCTGTAGGGTTGGAGGCCAAGCTTGGCAAACTGGGTGTGACCACGTCTGACATACCCTACCTATCCGGCTTTGCATTGCAGGATCCATGCATCCTGACCAATCCTCGCAAGTCTTCCCGCCGTGACGTCGAAGTGGTTTATGAAGAAGCCCTCTGACTCCAGCAACGCCGACTACGACATCGGTGACCTGCTTGGCCTTGGCAGCCAGTCGGTAAGAAAGAACTACTACCCGGCGCTGCAGGAGCGGATCGACGAACTGGAGAAGGAGCGTAATCGCTACAAGTGGCTGTTCGAGAATGCCCTTCATGGCATCTTTCAGGCTAACCTCCGGGGCGGCTTTGTGGCCGCCAACCCGGCCATGGCCCGGATTTGCGGCTATGAAAGCTCTGAAGCCCTGATCACGGGGGTTATCCGCCTTCGTGAGCAGCTGTTTTGCAGTTCTGGTGAGTTTGACGCCATCCGCCAGGAGTTACTGGATAACGGCAGTCTCAGTGCAAGGGAAACCCGGCTCAGACGGGCGGATAATACGCCGGTGCAAGTTGCTATAACCCTGTTGCGGCGTCCCGATTTGGGCCCCGAAGTGGTTGAAGCTTTTGTGGCGGACATCACCGAGCGACACCAGGCGCGGGAAAAACTTCGCCAGCTTAATGCGGATCTGGAACGCCGTGTGGAGGAGCGCACTGAAGAGCTGCAGAACGCCAACGTCGTGCTGAGATACCAGATCGAGCAGCGCGAAAGAGTGGAGCGGGAGCTGGTTGTGGCTGTAGAGGCGGCCAAGGAAGCCAATGAGAGTAAGGACAAATACCTTGCGGCGGCCAGTCATGATTTGCTGCAACCCCTGAATGCGGCCAGGTTACTGGTGTCCGCCCTGATAGACAGTGATCTGCCAGCGGATGAAAACCGACTTGTCCAGCGTGTGTGGAGGTCCCTGGAGAGCGCTGAGGACCTGTTGGCGGATCTCCTGGATATATCCAAGCTGGATCAGAAAGCCATGCGGCCAGATATCGTCAATACTGATATTGGCGAACTGATGAGAGGGCTGGCGCAGGAATTTGAACCGGTGGCTGAGAACGCAGAGCTGCACTTTCGGGTGCGCTTGGGGACAGGCTACGTAAGCACTGACCCGCGAATGCTAACCCGGATACTCCGCAACCTGTTGAGCAACGCGTTTCGCTATACCCGTGAAGGCGGTGTGCTGTTTGCGGCCCGCAAGCGTGGTCCCAATCTGGAAATTGGGGTGTGGGACACCGGTGTGGGCATTGAGCAGGAAAAACTCGAGGACATCTTCCGGGAATTTCACCAGATACTGCCCAAGGGTGGCGGTCGCCAGGGTGTGGGCCTGGGGCTGGCAATTGTCGAACGCATGGCAAGGATACTGGCCTGCGAAATCCACGTGGGTTCACATCACGGCAAAGGCTCCTGTTTCAGTATTCTTGTTCCTCTGGCCCGGTTCACTGAGGCGACTGCCAGCAGCCGAAATGCGGAGCCGCCACCAATTGCACCTGTGTCCTTCGATGGGCTTCGTGTTCTGGTGATCGACAATGAAGAGCCGGTACAGGAAAGCATGCAGGCCCTGCTGGAGCGTTGGGGTTGCGTGGTCACCACGGCGGGTAGTGCGGTTGAGGCTGTGGCGCATTGCGGCGGCGCAGACATCATCCTCGCGGACTTTCACCTGGATGAGAACCTGACCGGCTGTCAGGCGGTGTATGCCGTACGCAGACACTTCGGTCGTGACATCCCGGCGGCCATCATTACTGCGGACCGCAGCGATGAAACGCGAAGGCTAATCAGTGCACAGTATCTGCCCATTCTGAACAAGCCAGTAAAGCCTAACCGTCTTCGGGCGCTTGTCTCCAGTCTTGCCGCATCCCTGAACTCAGAGTCGCAATGACGGTCTACACTTTATTCTGTCAATCATTGTTTTGTCAGGAGAGTTTGACATGTCCGTTCCCGAGAACGCCCTCACGAACCACGAAGTAACTGTATGCCTGTCTGGCGGTGCCGTCCTGGGACCCTTCAACGCCACTTGGTCGAAGGACGAAGGCGGTGACGTAAGGGAACTGGTGCGGGAGTATGATGGTTTTCTGCAAGGGGAGAAGCAGCGCCGCTTCAAGTTTCACCTTCACGACACCTACACCAACACGGTTCATACCCTGATCCTGAATTTTGATCAGGTTACCGGCATTTGCGACCATGTCAGACTGAAGTCACCGCCAAACGGGTGAGCCCCAATGCCTGTGAACAGAGGAGGATGTCATGACGAATTTCAGGACTGAAAAAGACAGCCTGGGCGAAGTGCGCGTTCCTGAAGAGGCTCTGTGGGGCGCACAGACCCAGAGGGCTATCGAAAATTTTCCGGTAAGCGGCCAGCCAATGCCGCCGGCGTTCATTGCGGCAGTGGTAAGAGTGAAGCAGGCCGCCGCCGATGCCAACGCCAGCCTCGGTTTACTGGATAACGATCTGCGGGACGCGATTGTTGCGGCCGGTGACCGCCTGGTAAACGGTGAATTCGCTGACCAGTTCCCCATTGATCGTTATCAGACCGGGTCTGGCACGAGCACTAACATGAATGTGAACGAGGTCATCGCCGCCCTGGCGGCGCGGGAGGATGTTGAGATTCACCCCAACGACCACGTCAACATGAGCCAGAGCTCCAACGATGTGATCCCGACCGCCATCTATGTCAGTGCCGTGGCGGGTATATACGAGCGCCTGATTCCTGCGTTGACCCACCTGTGTGGGGTGATCTATGAGCGTGAGGCGTTGTTCGCGAATCAGGTCAAGACCGGTCGTACTCACCTGATGGACGCCATGCCGGTCACTCTGGGCCAGGAGCTGAGAACCTGGCGGGAGCAATTGCTCGCCGCGGAAAGACGGCTTGAGGCGGCCGCCGATGATCTGCTGGCGGTGCCCCAGGGTGGTACGGCCGTAGGAACCGGGGTGAATGCGCTGGAAGAGTTTCCTGGGCAGTTCGTTAAGTTCCTCACCTCCAATACGGGTTACCACTTCCGCTCCCTGGAGCATAAATTCGTGGGGCAGAGCGCTATCGACGCGCCCGTAGCCCTGTCGTCCCAGTTGCGGGGGCTGGCCATCGTACTGACCAAGATCGCCAACGACCTGCGCTGGATGAACAGTGGGCCGATTCACGGCCTGGCGGAAATCAGCCTGCCGGCGTTGCAGCCGGGCAGCAGCATCATGCCAGGTAAGGTCAACCCGGTGATTCCGGAGTCGGTGGCCATGGTCGGGGCCCAGGTCATGGGGCTGGACAGCACCGTTGCCATGGCAGGGCAGTCGGGCAACTTCCAGTTGAATGTGATGTTACCGCTGGTCGGTGCCAACCTATTGGACATGATCGAACTGCTGACCAACGCCTCAACCATGCTCGGAGATAAGGCGATTCGGGATTTCACGGTGAATACCGATCATCTGGACGCCGCAGTCGGCAAGAACCCGGTGCTGGTCACCGCACTCAACCCCGAAATTGGTTATAGCCTGGCGTCTGATATTGCCAAGGAAGCCTACCAGACCGGACGACCGGTGATTGACGTCGCGGAAGAGCGCAGTGGCCTGGATCGCAACCGGCTGGAGGAACTGATGGACCCGCTGAAGCTGACCAAGGGCGGGCTTGCCTGATAGTAAGTAACCGCCGAAAGGGCGGCCCTGACGGAGACTGAGCCGATTGCTGATTTCTATCGAGCTCTTGGTAATGCTGGTGCTGGCAAATGGCGTACCGGTTCTGGCCGCCCGACTGTTTGGTCGGCGCTGGTCAGCCCCTGTTGATGGTGGCAGGCTATGGCGGGATGGGCGGCCGGTGTTGGGACGAAGCAAAACTTGGCGCGGTATCGTATCCGGTGCGCTGGCGTGTTGCCTGTTTGCGTGGATCACCGGGATAGGCGTCGTATTCGGCCTGGCGTTCGGGTTACTGGGGTTGACTGGCGATATCATCAGCAGTTTCATCAAGCGCCGTGCCGGGCTCGCCTCCAGTGCCCGGGCCTTAGGGCTCGACCAGATTCCCGAAGCCTTGCTGCCGATGCTTCTGGCATGGCTTTGGCTGGACCTGGGGTGGTTGATTGTGGCGGTTGTCGTGGTGCTGTTTACCGTGTCGAATATCCTGCTGTCGCCCATACTGTACCGCCTGGGTATACGCCATCAGCCGCACTGAGCCCGGGCTTTAGCCGGGGCCTCGTGTCAGGGTGTGTATCGTGACCTCTGGTGGGCAATTCAGCCGTACGTTGACCACCGATGTGCCCGCGCCTGGTGAGGTATAGCCCTGCATGCCGTTGCGGCGCCAGTAGCCGCGGCCGAGTTCTCTGGGACAATCGGAATCCAGGGTCACGGGGATGCCACCGGGCAGGCAGATCTGGCCACCGTGGGTATGGCCGCACAGGAAGATGTCGTAGCCCGCATGGGCAGCCTCGCGCCAGATCTCCGGCGTGTGGCTCAGTAGTACGCTGATGCCACCCGGGGGAATCTCGTCTCCTGCCCGGTGTAGGTTGTGTACCTTGTAAAAATGAGCATCGTCCACACCCGCCAGATAGAGTTTGTCCTCGCCACACTGCAGTACGGCATGTTCATTCATCAGCAGGTGATAGCCCATGTCCTCAAGGCCAGGAACCATCCGCACGCTGTCGTGATTGCCCAGTACAGCGTAGGCTTTGCCGCGAATAGCGTCCCGCAGCCTGGCCATGCCATCCATGGCACCATCAATCGGGCCCCAGGTGAGGCGCCGGTAGTCACCGGTGAGCACACACACATCGTACTCGAGGGGCTCGATTTGACGGATGACGGCCTGCAGGTTGGCTTCATCCATATCCACGTGGAGGTCGGTAAGGTGCAGTATGCGGTAGCCTTCGAAGGCCTGTGGCAGGTCCGGGATGTGGAACTGGTTGTGGGCCGTGTCCAGCCGGCGGCTGTTGTGCTGTCCCCGCCGGAACAAGCCGGTCAGTTTCAGGCAAGCACTGATGAAGCGTGGGGCGGAGGTGATGTTTTCCAGATGGAACGAATGGCGGTCCGGGCCGAACACACGGGCTTCCGCTTCCCGCTCGATGCCCAGGCGCTGGCGTGCGTGTACCGGGCCAAGGCGGAGGCTCAGGCGATACTCCAGGAGGTCATCATGATTGTCTGGTGTATGGGCCCGGGCGGTCATTGCTGGTCCTGTTGGTTGTTGGAAACGTTACCTGTCACGATCCGGTCAACCCGTCCCTTCATTATGGTCTGGACTGGGAGTGATGCAACCGAAGCGTCATAATGTTCATCTTTCTTAACACACGTTGTCACGATCAGAGTGTTCCATGACCAAGGATAGCTTCACCAGGGAGACGTATGCCGGGGCCCTGCCAGCCTGGCACATTTTTCTGTTATTTCTGCGTCTGGGCCTGACGTCTTTCGGCGGTCCGGCGGCCCATCTGGGATTCTTCCATGACGAATTCGTAAAGCGCCGGCGTTGGTTGTCTGACGCAGCCTATGGCGAGGTGGTGGCACTGTGCCAGCTGTTACCCGGCCCTGCTTCCAGCCAGGTGGGATTGACCCTGGGGTTCCTTCAGCGCGGCTATCGAGGCGCAGCAGCGGCCTGGCTTGGCTTTACCCTGCCGTCGGCATTGTTGATGACGCTGTTTGCACTCGGCCTTGGCCTCTGGCCGGATGCCGGGCAGGGTGGCTGGATAACCGGCCTTAAGCTATTTGTGGTCGCCGTGGTTGCCCAGGCGGTCTGGCAGATGGGCAAAACCCTGTGCCCGGATGCTCCGCGCCTGTCGATTGCCGTGGTGGTCGCGGTTGTTCTGCTGATGGCGGGCGCAGCCTGGATGCAGATACTTGTCCTGCTTGCAGCCGGCGCGGCCGGTGCTGCGATGCACCTGCCGCAAAAGCGCGTGGAGGAGGCATTAACCATACCGGTTCAGCCCCGTCGCCCGATGGTATTTCTGGTGGTATTTTCCGCGTTACTGCTGTTGGCTTTTTTACCGTTGGCCGAAGGCTCACTGGGCTGGATCGGGTCTGAACTCTATCGCGCGGGGGCGTTGGTGTTCGGAGGTGGGCATGTGGTGCTGCCCTGGCTTCAGGGGAGCTTTGTGGTGCCAGGGCACCTGTCGGCGGATACGTTTCTGGCCGGTTATGGTATGGCCCAGGCCATGCCAGGCCCGCTGTTTACCTTCTCAGCGTTTCTGGGAGCCATTGAGGGCGGCTGGACAGGTGCTGCCGTGGCTGTGGTCGCTGTTTTCCTGCCGGGAACCCTGCTGGTATTCGCCGGTCTACCCCTGTGGTCGTACATTCGCAGCCATTCGGTTGCACGGGCGGCCCTGGCCGGGGTGAATGCCGGTGTTGTCGGGCTTCTGCTGGCGGCGCTATATGATCCGGTGTGGACTTCTGCCGTACACACTGCAGGGAGCGTTGCGTTTGTCCTGCTGGCCTGGGTTTCCCTGTCGATATGGAAAGTACCGGTCTGGATACTGGCACCCGGCAGTGCGCTGGTGGGCTTGCTGGTTTTCTGATGCCCCCAAAGTGGGGGTAGCTAAAACCAGTCAGGGAGGCCACACTTGGACATTGGGAAACTAAATGAACGGTAATAATCCAGAAGCAGAGGCTGATTATGTCCACATCCTGCACGATTCCGGGCTTAAACGTACCGAAAAGCCGCTTTCCGGAGCCTGAAAGCGATTTGCCAACCGGCGATAACCGCGAGCAAAGGGTTGTGCTTGGGGGTGGCTGTTTCTGGTGTGTGGAAGCCGTTTTTCTGGCGGTGAACGGTGTCAGCCGGGTGGAATCCGGCTATGCCGGGGGCACGGCGGAAACCGCCAACTATGAGGCGGTGTGTGGCGGCCAGACCGGTCACGCCGAGGTGGTCGATGTTCATTACGACCCGCAGACCGTCAGCTTCGGGGAAATCCTGAAGGTGTTTTTCTCGGTGGCCCACGACCCAACCCAGCTTAACCGGCAGGGAAACGACCGTGGTACCCAGTACCGTTCCGCCGTTTTTTACGAGAATGACGAACAGAAACAGGTGGCGGAAGCGTATATTCGCCAACTGAACTCGGCGGGTGTTTATGATAACCCTCTGGTGACGACCCTGGAGCCGTTGGAGGCTTTTTATCCGGCGGAAGACTATCACCAGAATTTTGCCGCACGGAATCCATACCAGCCCTACATCATGGCTGTTGCGGCACCAAAGATCGAAAAGCTTGTGGACACGTTCGGTGACCAGCTCAAACCTGGTTACACCGACAACAACATCGCCTGAGGAGGCTGCTATGAGCGTTTCTGCTGCAGGTTATGACCTGACCCCGCTAACGCCACAACAAGTGGATGAAAAGGCCGCGGGCCTGACGGACGAGGAGCGCCGTGTATTGCTGGATCATGGCACCGAGCGGCCATTTTGCGGCACCTTGCTGGACAACAAGAACGCAGGTGTCTATTACTGCCGGTTGTGCGAGTTGCCGCTGTTCAGTTCCGATTCCAAGTTCGATTCCGGTACCGGTTGGCCGAGCTTTTTCCAGCCTTTTGACACCGACCACATCCGCTACATTGAAGACAACAGCATGGGCATGGCTCGCACGGAGATCCGCTGCCCGCGCTGTGACAGCCACCTTGGGCACGTGTTTCCGGATGGCCCGCCGCCAACCGGCCAGCGTTACTGCCTGAATTCAGTGGCGATGGTGTTCAGGGAGAACCAGGCCTGACCGGCCTGGTTAGCGGATGACTGTCGACACCAGATAGCTGGTGTAGCAAACGTACACCAGCAACAGCAGCACGCCGTCCGGTCGCCCGATGGTCCGGGACTTACCCGTCAGCCCAAAGCTCATCAGCAGAAGCCCGATGGTGAGGGCTGTCATCAGGGTCCAGTCGCGGTAAAGCACTTCCATATCCACGGCCAGGGGCTCAATGGTCGCAGCCAGGCCAACCACGGCCAGAGTGTTGAAAATACCAGACCCCACGATGTTGCCGAGTATCAGGTCGTGTTCGTTTTTCTTGACGGCCGCCAACGCAGAAGCCAGTTCCGGCAGAGAGGTACCGATGGCAACGATCGTCAGCCCGATGATCAGGTCACTGACGCCCAGGCTCTGGGCAATAAACACCGCGCCCCAGACCAGCATGCGCGAGCTCACCAGCAAAAGCACCAAGCCTACAACCAGCCACATCACGGCTATTTTCAGCGGCATCGGGTGGGCAACCAGTTCGGAGTCGGTCTCGCCGATCAGTGAGTCCCCCTTGCCCTGGATGCCTTGATAGATGGACCAGCCCATGACGGCTGCGAACACACCAAGCAGTACCCAACCATCGAGCCGAGTCAGGTTGCCGTCAATCAACTGGTAACCGGCTATGGCCGTCAGTACCAGTAGTAGCGGGAGTTCCTTGCGTATCACCTGGGAGTGCACGGCAATCGGTGCAATCACCGCAGTCACACCAACGATCACGGCGATGTTGGTGATGTTCGAACCGTAGGCGTTGCCCAGGGCCAACCCGGGATTGCCATCGAGTGCGGCCATGGCTGACACTGCCAGCTCAGGCGCAGAAGTGCCGAATCCGATAATCACCATACCAATCAGCAGCGACGGCATACCGAGGTGTTTGGCGGTGGCTGCCGCGCCTTCAATGAAGCGGTCTGCGCTCCAGACCAGTAAAACCAGGCCAGCGATGATTGCTGCGATTGCCAATAGCATAAAGGATGCCCTGTTGGTGTAAGCCGCACGGTATGAGACTAAAGTGGCGGTGATATCGTTGAGCACAGACGCGAGAATGTAACAAAGAGCGCCCGGCGAGCGCATTTTAAACGTTTGACCTACACACGGCCACCGTTGGTAAATAAATCAGGACGTTGGCCCTTGTCAGATATGTTGGCGCAACCAGCCCGAGGCGGGCCCGACCACGAGTCAGTTGATAATCGCAATTTATTATCCGATCAAAAAACGGGATAATCGCGCCACAATTTCCAAGCCCCTCTGCTGATCGTGGGCGGGCAACAGGCTTTAAACTAGCTAGGGTGATAACCAATGGCCGTTAGACAGGCAGATGTGGTGCTGGTCGGCGGGGGCGTCATGAGCGCCACCCTCGGCATGATGCTCAGGCAGCTTGATCCTTCCCTGGACATCGTCATGGTTGAACGTCTTGATCACGTCGCCCATGAAAGCACCGATGGATGGAACAATGCAGGGACCGGGCATGCCGGCTACTGCGAACTCAATTACACCCCCGAAACCGACGATGGCGATGTTGCTATCGAGCGGGCGTTGAAGATCAATGCCTCGTTCGAAGTATCGTTGCAGTTCTGGTCTCATCTGGTTGAGCAGGGGATGTTGCCGGAACCCAAAAGCTTCATCAACCGAACTCCTCACCAGAGCTTTGTATGGGGCGAGGATGGTGTGAAGTTCCTCAAGCGTCGCCACGAAAAGCTCAGCGCCCACCATCTGTTCCGGGATATGGAGTACACCGAATCCCCGCGGGATCTGGAAGAGTGGATGCCGCTGGTGGTGAACAACCGCGACCCGATGCAGAAAGTGGCCGCCACGCGTATCAAACACGGTTCAGACGTGGACTTTGGCTCTCTCACCCGCAGCATGGTGGAGTTCCTGGAAACCACGCCGAACTTTGAGCTGATGTTAAGCAGCCCCGTGCATTACCTGGCCAAGCGCGACAATGGCCGCTGGAAGGTACGGGTGAAGAACCAGAAAACCGGCGAGCTGACGAAGCTTGAGGCTGGGTTTGTCTTCCTGGGTGCCGGTGGCGGCGCGTTGCCGATGTTGCAGAAGTCCAACATCGACGAATCCAAAGGCTACGGTGGTTTCCCGGTCAGCGGTCAGTGGCTGGTTTGCCAGAAGCCGGAAATCGTCCAGCAACATTACTCCAAGGTGTACGGTAAGGCACCGATCGGCGCACCGCCGATGTCGGTACCGCATCTGGATACCCGTATTATCAACGGGGAACCCGCGCTTCTATTCGGCCCGTTTGCTGGCTTTACCACACGCTTCCTCAAGCAGGGGTCGGTATTCGATCTGTTCGGCTCGGTCCGCTCAGCGAATCTTCGTCCCATGTTGTCGGTGAGCCGCACCAACATGGACCTGACCCGCTACCTGATTGGTGAAGTGTTCCAGTCACACAGCGACCGTGTGGCTTCCCTGCGCAATTACTTCCCGGATGCCCGCGAAGAGGACTGGCGCCTGCAGGACGCCGGCCAGCGCGTGCAGATCATCAAGAAGTCGCCGGAAGGTGGCGGTAAGCTGGAATTCGGTACCGAAATTGTGGCGGCGAAGGACGGCACCCTGGCCGCTTTGCTGGGTGCATCGCCGGGGGCTTCGACGGCTGTGCAGGCCATGATCGATGTGATCCAACGCTGTTTCCCGGAGCGTATGGAATCTTCGGAGTGGCAGGAACGCATGAAAGTGATGGTGCCTTCCTACGGCCAGTCGCTGGTAGACGATGAGCAATTACTCAAAAAAGTGCGGGAACGAACGCTCTCAACCCTGAAATTGAGCTGATATTCCCAAACGATCTAACGCTTTCGGAAGCGCTGGTAGTCCTGGCTTAAAAGCTGGGGCTGCCGGCGCTTTTTGTTTTCTGGGCGCCGGCCCCGGTTGCGATTTGCGCCTGAAACGTTAGGTTATAAGGAAACACCACCAAGGAGAACGAACATGAGCGAGCAAGAATTCGATCCGAATAAAGGCTATATCGCACTCCTGGGATGGAGCCTGAACGCGGTGGAAGCTGCGGATAAATTTGATCGACGATATGTGGTGGTTGCGCCGGATTGGGCGGAGGCTTACTGCAAGGAACATGATATTCCCTATGTACCTTGGAACTTCGAACGCCTGAACGACCGGTCGGTTGAGATTGCTCAGACACTCAAAGAAATGGGCGTTGATGTGGCTATCCCATTGTTTGAGGAAACCGTGGAATGGGCCGGCGCTATCAACTCGGTTCTGATGGATCAGCCAAAGCTGTTCGGCCAGTCCATGCTGTTGCGTGACAAGGCACTGATGAAGCGCCGCGCGCAGCTGGGCGGCATTCGCGTTGGGATCTTCGAGGAAGCTCATGACCGGGACGACGTTATCCGTTTCCTCAAGCGCGTTAACCAGACCCTCTTGAAGCTGGACGGTGACCCGAACGATCCGATTCACCTCAAAGCATTCGACAAAGCCGGTTGTCTGGGCCACCGGGTGATTCGTACCCCGGATGAAGTAGACACCATTCCCGAGGAAGAATTCCCGGTGCTGATGGAATCCCATCTGGATGGTTGGGAATTTGCCGTCGAAGCCTGGATTCACAACGGCAAGATCGCATTCCTGAACATCTCGGAGTATGTGACCCTGGGTTACTCGGTGTTTGTGCCGGCCACGCCGGACCTGGAGAAATACCGGGAACAGATCACCCGCGAGATCGAAAAGCTGATCAAAACGTTCGATATCGAGTTCGGGTTTATTCACCCCGAATACTTCGTGACCAGCGACAGTACCATGTACTTCGGCGAGGTGGCGTATCGGCCGCCGGGCTTCAAGGTGTTCGAGCTGCTTGAGCGTGCCTACGGCTTTAACGCCTATCAGGCACTGATCATGACCTTTGACCCGAAAACCACGGCAGAAGAGGTAAAGGCGTTCTTCCCCAAAGAGGTGGTGGATGCCAAGGGCTATGCCGGCTGTTTCGGCGTTTATCCGCGCCGCCGGGTGGTCAGCCAATTGGAAATGCCGGAAGAGACCGAGAACCACGATTACTTCGAGTCCCACGAGCTCACGCCGCCGTTGGAAGAAACAGTTACCAAGCGTACTGCCTTTGGCACACATTGGGGCCTGGTTTACTTCTTCGGTGAAGACCCTTATGTAATGCGGGATTTACTGAAACATCAGGAAGAACTGGATTTCTATGTATAATTCCGTAAGGAATTAACAACAATGGGTCTGATTCAGACTCTGAGGAACACAGTTTGAGCAACTCCGACGCTGGAAACCCGGCACCTGTCGTCAATTTCGATAAGCTGGTTCAGCGACTGGACGATGCCATCGCGGCTCTCGATGAGAGCCGCGATTTTGCCAAACTTGGCAAGTTACCCCGGTTGTTCGACATCGTGCGACGGGTGCTTCTGCAGCCGGAGGGCTGCCTTGCAATTGAACAGCGAGCCGAACGGCTTGAGAAAGCCGGCGTGTTCCTGGGAACAGACTGGGCAGACCCCTCCATTCTATTGCCATCGTTGACCACCTTTTCCCTGCAAAGCCCGCAGGCCGACACGGTCATCATCGAAGCGCTCAGCGAACTGCGCTTGCTGGCGGTCGCGCGCGGTGAGTACCTGCATGAGTCGATGTCGGCGGAACAGGCGCATCACTACCTGACCCAGGTATTGGCCATCAACCTGAACATGCTGTTTGGTGAGGCAGGCGAGGCCGAGCGGGAGCAGGGCAAGCTGGCACTGGTCAGCCGCGCGGTGGTACAGCATGTTGCCACCCAGATCGGCTATGAGCATGTCATCGATCAACTGATTGAAGAGATCTGGCGCATATTGCAGCAACGGCCTATCCAGGTCAGCAGCGTACGGCAGATGATTACCCAGATTGCACTGTGCCGCATTGATCCCAATGTGGATCTCGGTGGTGCGGGGCAGGGTGCGGAGCGTCTGATTTCAAGCCTTTACGGGCCAACACAGGCGTGCCGCGAAGATCCTGGCATTCCTGTTTACCAGGAACGGCTGCAGTCCATGGACGCCGTGGCCCTGCAAAGTGAGGCGACCGGTTTTGCCCGTTCCATGCACGACACCGGGTTGGTATCTCCCTATCACGCCACGTTTGTCCGCCACATCCTGGAGAGTCAGGATGCGCTATTGACGGAAGCCCTGGGCCTGTCCAGTACCGGCCGCGATTGTCTGCTTTGCTACAAGGATCTGGTGCATGAGTTGATCAATGAAGGCGTCTATCCGGAAACAGCCCAAGGTCTTTATGGCCTTGCGTTGATGCTGGAGCGAGGCATTCTCTATCAACCGCCACTTGCACCCGCGCTGTGGCGCCAGGCCAGGCTCTCCATCTGCCCGCAGGCCCGGGAGCGTATCCGATTGGCATATGGTTACCAGCCACAGCCGAAGGCATGGCTGTTGCAGGGGGTGCTTAACATGCTGGGCCAGCCCCTTGGCGTGGGGCAGGGAAACAACCCTACCTGCCAATCGGCACGGGCGCTGTCCATGTGGGCGTACAACGATCCGGACTATCTGTTGCAGATGGTGGCCTGGGCCGCCCGCGACAACGAAATCATCATGCACTTCGAAGGTTGCCCGGTATCTTCCTCCGGCAGCCAGGGTGGCGTGGCCTCCGAAGTAACGCTCGACCTGGATCCGGTTTCGCTGGTGGTAGTACCGCACCTTGACCGGATTTATGCGGAAATGGGCCGCCTGTGTACGGACCGCCAGGGCGACCCCCACCAGTGGGTTAACCCCGAGTTCCATGGTTGGTCCGCCGGCCGTGGATTCCGCATTAACGTGGATGTTGCAACCGGGCACCTGGAAGACCTGGACACCTTCCTGCGACATTTCTATGCCAGCTACCACCCTTACTATAATGGCAACCAGCCGCTGATCCATCCGCAACCGGCTGGCGTAGCGGTTACCGACAGTGCCGCAAGATTCATCGGCTGGCACGCGATTACCATCCTCCGTGTGACTCTGGACCCGGAAGAGGTCATGCGGGTGTATTTCTTCAATCCCAACAACGACAGTGGTCAGAATTGGGGCGACGATGTGGTGGTCAGTACCTCCAGGAAAGGGGAGCGGTTCGGTGAGGCATCCTTGCCCTTTGAACAGTTCGCCTCGCGGCTGTACATTTTTCACTTCGACCCACTCGAACGGGGTGAACCCGCAGACGTGGGCGAGGAGGAATTGGAGCGGGTGATCAGCCGCGTTCACCGCAGTTGGGGCCGAGACCGGTTGCCGGCTGAGGCATTGCAGGCCGAACCCCCGCAGGAAAAGTAGACCCAACCAAGCCAGAACGGGAGAGATGATGACCGCTGAGGCCACTACCCGCCGCAACGGCGCCGAGCTGTTTGTTCGTGCCCTGGAAAACGAAGGTGTTCGGTACATCTTCGCGGTACCGGGTGAAGAAAACCTGGATCTCCTTGAGGCCCTGCGCGAATCCAGCATTGAGCTGGTGCTCAATCGTCACGAGCAGGCAGCCGGCTTTATGGCCGCGACCTACGGCCGCCTGACAGGCCGTGTGGGCGTTTGCCTGTCGACCCTGGGCCCTGGGGCCACCAACCTGGTAACCGCCGCTGCCTATGCCCAGCTCGGCGGCATGCCAATGATGATGATTTCCGGGCAGAAGCCCATTAAATCGTCCAAACAGGGGCTGTTCCAGATCCTGGATGTGGTGGACCTGATGCGGCCACTTACCAAGTACACCCGCCAGATCAGCAACGCCAACACCATCCCCGCCAAGGTGAGGGAAGCCTTCCGGTTGGCTTCGGAAGAGCGCCCCGGTGCGGTTCATCTCGAATTACCGGAAGACATCGCCTCCGAGGTGGCAGAGAGCGATACCCATATCTTCCAGCCCAGTGATGCCCGTCGGCCCACTGCCAGTACCAAGAGCCTGGACACTGCCTGCGACATGATCAGCAAAGCCAGGTATCCGCTGATCATGATTGGCGCCGGCGCTAATCGCAAACGGGTTTCCCAGGCCCTGATCCACCTGGTGAACGTGACTGGCATTCCCTTCTTCACCACCCAGATGGGCAAGGGCGTGGTGGATGAGCGCCACCCCCGTTACCTGGGTAATGCGGCGCTCTCGGCCGGTGATTTTGTGCACTGCGCCATCGATCACGCCGACCTGGTGATCAACGTCGGGCACGATGTGGTTGAGAAACCGCCGTTTTTCATGCATCCCGGCGGCAAACAGGTTATCCATGTGAACTTCAGCGCCGCCGACGTGGACCCGGTTTACTTCCCCCAGCACGAGGTGGTGGGCGACATTGCCAACAGCGTGGAGTACCTGGCCGAGAAATGCGGCCAGTGCTCTTCACACGACTTCAGCCGGTTTATGGAAGTGAAAGCTTCCGTGGACAGCCATATGGCCGACAAGGCGGACGATGGCCGTTTCCCGGTTATTCCCCAGCGCATCGTCAACGACGTACGCCGGGTCATGCCCGACGACGGCATCATCGCGCTGGACAATGGCATGTACAAACTCTGGTTTGCCCGCAATTATCCCGCCTACGACAACAACACTGTGCTGCTCGACAATGCCCTGGCTTCCATGGGCGCCGGCCTGCCCAGTGCCATGATGGCGGCCATGCTCTATCCACACCTCAAGGTGATGGCGGTGTGCGGCGACGGTGGCTTCATGATGAATAGTCAGGAGCTGGAAACCGCTGTGCGGCTGAAGCTGAACCTGGTGATACTGATCATCAACGACAATGCCTACGGCATGATCAAATGGAAGCAGGCCCAGGAAGGCTTCCAGAACTTCGGGCTGGACTACAACAACCCGGACTTCGTGAAATACGCCGATGCCTATGGTGCCACTGGCCATAGAATCACCCGTACCGAAGACCTGCGGCCGACGCTGAAAAATGCACTGACCTCGGGGGGTGTGCACCTGATCGATGTGCCCGTGGACTACAGCGAAAACCGCCGTGTGTTTGATGAAGAATTGGTAAATCTGACCTGTAATCTCTAAGACCTGTAGTATTATTCGCCCAATATTGAACATTGATTGAGGATGGGCGAATGAGTTACTCGTGGTTCAGAGTGGTGGCACTAGCGCTGGCAGTCGTTGTGGTCGCTGGATGCAGCAAGCCGGAAACGCCCCAGGAAGTGGCCGCCGAATTCTGGCAGGCCATGTCCGAGAAAGACGCGGATACCGTTGCCGACCTGTCGACGCTTGCTGCCCCCTCTGCCTTCGATAGCTACGCCCGGGACTGGTCTGGCACCGTGCCTGATTTCGGTCGGGTGGTCATCGACGATCGCGAAGCTACGATCGTAACCCGCCTGCCCGCTGAAAACGGCGTCCCCGGCGAGCGCCGGGAAGTGAATACCTACCTTGTGGAACAGAGTGGCGACTGGCTGGTGGATTACGACCGCACCGGCGAGGCGATCATGAATCCGTCTCCGTTTACAGGTTTAATCGGAGAAATGAACCGGCTGGGCGAGCGCTTGACGTCCAGTTTCGGACAGTCCTCCGACGATCTCTCTCGCCAGATGGACGCCATTGCCCGCGAATTCGAGGCGTATTCCGATCAGGCCCAGCGCCGGGCAGAGAAGGCCATGGAAGAGTATGGCCAAGCCCTGCAGGGGCTGATGGAAGAGTTGGAGGAATCCATCGAGGAGGCGCTGGAAGACAACCAGCGTGCCCCTGAAAAAGATCGAAGTGCCTTGCAGCGAACCGCGGCGGACCTCAATCGAAGCAGCGGCAGGCTGGATGAGCCGGATTTCAACGCCTTTGCCGACAGTTCGCACGCGCTGGCAGAGGCAGGAGCGCGTTTCTCGCGCCTGAGTGACGATACCTTCAAAAGCTACAAACGCACGTGGGACGCCAAACTGGACGAAATCACTGAGCGTACCCGGGCATTTTTTGAAGAACTTCATGGGCGTGGGTGATAACCCGGCGTCATAGAACCGTCATATTGATCTGGTGTACTGAAGATGTGTTAGTCCCTGAAAGCGACTAAAGGAGCTCCTGCTCCACTGCATCTTTGGGCCAACGGACGGCTCCTTTTTACGCCTCCAGCATTACCCCGCCAGCCCGGTAACCACAAACCAGCCGGTCACCAGGGTGAGCGACGTTGCGACTATCGCCAACAACCCGTCCCTCGCTACGATTGCCAGCCCAAAGGCCATCAACGCGGCGCCGCCACCATTGGCGCTGAAGGGCACCACCTCCATCGCCGGCATGGCCAGAGCCACCAACATGCAGATAATGGCCATCACGTAGAGCCCTGGCCCGTCCGCCAGAAACACCAGGCGCGGCCCCGTCCAGCGATCCAGAAAACGAGCCGGTTTTTGCAGCCAGTCCAGTCCCTTCAAGAGCTTGTCCTGGGGCACAGAGCGCTGGGAAATCCAGGACGGCATCCAGATGGTGCGTCTGTGGAACAACAGTTGCCCCAGCGTCAGCAGAACCACCAGCCCCAGAATGGTTGGAACGCCGGGAATGTCACCGATCAACGGCGCCAGGGTGATCAGCCCTGCTACGAGCACCACGGGCCCGAACGAACGTTCCCCCACGCCATTCAGGATATCGTTCACCGACACTCGCCCGGCCCCGGCCGCCGACTCGCGAATCTGTTCCAGCAGTTGTTGCATGTTGGTAGGGTCGCCATTATTTCGCATAGGTCGGATTCTTCCTCGAACTCAGGGTAACGTCTGCCAAATCCGGCCTTTAAAACCTACCATTCTCGATAATCGGAAAACAGCGATTGTGGCCTAACAGAAACGGAAATAATTGAAGCCTTTGCAGACCAGGACTAATCTCGATCCAGTGATAACAAAAACTTCAGAACCCGGAAATCCCCATGGCAGACTTGCTCAACGTTGACTGGATGCTCACCCTCAACCACCTGCTGTTGATGGCCATTGCCTACCTGCTGGCGTTCCCCATCGGTTTCGACCGGGAAGAGCAGGGGCCCCGGATTGGACTGAGAACCTTTCCGCTGGTGGCCGTGGTCTCATGTGGCTTCATGCTCGTTGGTCGAGCCGTCATCGACTCCCCGGGCGAACAGGGCCGCGTACTGCAAGGCATCGTCACCGGCATCGGCTTCATTGGCGGCGGCGCCATCCTCAAGGACGACAGCCGCGTAATCGGCACCGCCACCGCCGCCAGTATCTGGAACTGTGGCGCGATCGGTGTGGCTGTTGCGTACCACCACCTTGAGATTGCCATAGCCCTGAGCGCCCTGAACTTCTTCACGCTGCGCTACATGGGAAGGCTGGTGCGGTCGGTGACCGGTGAGCCTGTGGTTGAAGATGGGCAGACAACCAAGCCTGTGGAAGTTCGGGAGTCTGATAACGAAAAAAGCCCCTGAAATCAGGGGCTTTTTTCGGTTGGTTGGTGGAGACGGCGGGAATTGAACCCGCGTCCGCCAGTACTCAGCCTTGAGGTCTACATGTTTAGCGTCTCTCTATTGATTTAAGTTCAAGCGACCCGAGAGCCAGGGTGCAAGAACCGAGTTCTTTAGATCTTAGCCGTTAGCCAGTGAACTCTGGAAAACGGAGCATCCCGTAAGCGATGACGTCCTGAGATGTTGCTTCCGGGCTACGGGCGACCCGGTCAGGACGACTAGCAGCTTACGCTGCTAGTGCGTAGTTTTCGTCGTTTGCGACTATTGCGTTGCAGCTTTGGATTAACGAGATTGGCTGCCATCTCGACATGCACCCAAGGGTTCGCCACCGGCGTCGAAGCCATGTCGTCCCCTTACCGACAGTATATGTGGCTGCTTCCGCCAACTTCAAGGTTTTCCTGGTTTTGTTTTGTGGTGTCGGGTGGTCAGTTGTACCTATCAACTGGCAGCCCGGGCGGTGTTCTGTTCGCTGTTGTGCAGCGCGGCGTCCAGGAGTTCGGCAAAGCTGTCGCGGAAATGCCCCATCACACTAGCCGGGTCGGCCTTGATGTTCTTGTCGATAGTGATGCCGAATTGCACCGTGCCGGCGTAGCTGAAAATGCTCAAACCGATGCCGATATTGCCGCTTTGGGGCACCCAGAACATGGGTTGGGTGAGCTTTGCTCCCGCCAAATATACAGGTTCTTTGGGGCCCGGCACGTTAGTGAGTACCGCAGAGGCCTTATTGCTGAGCATGGAGAGCGCCCGCCGCTCAAGGACATCCGGGCCGCGCCCGAACAGGTCCAGCAGGCTGTAGGTTACCTGAGCCTGGTAGGAGCGTTTGAGGCGGTTCATGTTTTCCTGAACCTGGCGGAACCGCATGATCGGATCGGTCTCCTCCACGGGCAGGGTGACCAGCACCAGCCCGAACTGGTTGCCCAGGGTTTCGATCGGCTGTCGCATCGGGCGCAGGTTAAACGGTACGGCAACGCGAACGCCGCATTCCGGCGTGGCCTCGCCGGTGGCTAGAAAATGCCGTTGCAGCGCGCCGGCGGCGGCACACAGCAGCACATCGTTGGCGGTGCCGCGCAGGGCTCTGGCGCACACCTTCACTTCGGCGAGACTCAGCGGGTCGGCCCAGGCGACATGCTTGCGACCGCTCAGGGGGGTTTTCAGGCAGGTGTCTGGTTCCGCCGGGGAGAGGCCCAGCTTGAGCAGGTCGACGGCGATGTTGCCTGCGGTAGTGGCCAGTTTGAACGGGTAGCCCGGCTCGTTGCGGATGGACTTCAGAAACAGGCCTGCCTGGTCGATGGCGGTTTGTCCATTATGCAAAGCCCGGCTGGCGAGCTGACGTAGACCTTGAGGTGCATGGGCCTTGGATTGGCTGGATGTCGATACCCGGCTGAGTCTCGGTTCCGGCGAGTTGTCGGTCAGCGAAAGCAGCACACGCACCAGTGAAATGCCGTCAGCAATACAGTGATGGATGCGAACCAGCAGGGCGCAGCCACCCTGATAGTTTTCGATATAGTGGATTTGCCAGAGCGGGCGCCGGAAATCCAGCGAGGTGCTGGTCAGGTCGCTGGTCAGTGTTTGCAGCTCCTGTTTGCCGCCATCGCCGGGAAGGGCAAGAACGTGAATATGGTTGTCGATATGAAAGAGTGGGTCGTCCTGCCAGTACGTGCGGTCGCCTTCGGTGACGACGCGCTGTCGAAAGCGCCGGAAGGTGAGAAAGCGTTCGTCGAGCGTGCGCTTGAGGCGCTTGAGGGCAATGGGCTGATCAAACACCAGCACCGCTGAAATCATCATGGGGTTCTCGGGGCATTCCATGCGTAGCCACGAGCGATCTACTGCAGACATGGGTGTTTGTCGGCGTGTCATCACTTGCTCCCTTTGGTTCCCGTCTGTCCCTGGGTGGCCGCTGTCAGTATGCGGATGGGGGTAAGGGATCGAGTATAGGCTGATCAGAGAGGGGCTAAAAGAGGATGCAGATGCGACATAAAATGCGGGGAGAGGACGCCGGGCCTGGGGCCCGGCCAGCGATCAGACGTTGGTTTCGCGGAGGATGCGTTGTTTCTGGCGGTTCCAGTCCCGTTCTTTCTCGGTGGCACGCTTGTCGAAGAGCTTCTTGCCTTTCACCAGGGCAATTTCGCATTTCACCTTGTTCTTCTTCCAGTACATGGCCAGCGGAATGCAGGTATGGCCTGCCTGGTTAACCTTGCCGACGATCTTGGCAATTTCCTTGGCGTGCAGCAGCAGTTTGCGGGTCCGGGTCGGGTCCGCGATAACGTGGGTTGAGGCGGCGGTGAGCGGGATGATGTGGGATCCCAGCAGCCAGGCCTCTCCGTCCTTAAGCAGCACGTAGGCATCGGTGAGCTGCGCCTTGCCGGCACGGATGGATTTTACTTCCCATCCGAGCAGGGCCAGGCCCGCCTCAAAGCGTTCCTCGATGTGGTACTCATGTTTTGCCTTTTTGTTCAAGGCAATGGTGGCGCTCGGTGCGCCGGGTTTCTTCTTGCTCATGAATCGTTGATCCGGAGTCGGACAGAAAATTTACCGTGCGTAATCGTGCCGGAAAAGCGCGCATTGTAGCCCAGTAGTACCAGACTGGTCACGAAATCGGCGCGATTGACTGAGTCGATGGTCGTATGGGTTGTGATTCCTCCGCTACAATGTGCGCTGAGATGTCGTCAGGGAATGGAATGCCTACTCCATACGAAACACCAATCGGGTCGTGGACCCGGCCAACCACTTTTTTCTGGGCCGCGACCGGGGCAACCTTTGGCCTCGCGAACGTGTGGCAGTTTCCCTACCTGGCCGGCCAGCATGGCGGCGGGTTGTTCATATTGCTGTACCTGGCGTGCCTGTTGCTGGTCACGCTGCCGTTGATGGTCACCGAATCTGCGATGGGAAGATACGCCCGCCATGGCTTGGTGCTGGCGATGGATGGTTTCGTTCGCAGCGCGCGACGGTCCCGGGCGTGGATGTGGGCTGGTCGTCTGGGGGTGTTGGCGGCTTTTCTGGTGCTTTCCTTTACGGCTGTTTTCGGTGCCATCGCTCTGGCCTACGTATTCTACGGAGCCATGGGCCGGTTTATTGGCGCCGGCGAGGCTGAAGCCGCAGGTATCCTCTCCGCGTTGGTGTCGGACTCGCGGGACTATCGCGTATTCATGGGCTGGCACGGATTCTTCCTGTTGCTGGTGGTGTGGGTGTCGATGCAGGGCGTGGTGGACGGTGTCGAGCGTGCAGTACGGGTGGTGGCGCCGGCGATGATGCTGATTCTGCTGGCGCTCTGCGGTCTGGCCGCCTGGAGTGGGGATTTCCGCAGCGCGTCGAACTTCATGCTGGATTTCCGCCCCGCCGACGTGACCCTGGACAGTTTGCGGGCGGCGTTGTTTCACGCGTTTTTCACTCTTGGGCTCGGAATGGGGGTGTGGACCCTGTTCGGTGCCTATACACATGCGGACACGCGCCTTAAGCGTTCCGTTCTGGCTGTGGTGTTGATGGACACCCTGATCGCCATCGGGGCCGGGTTGGCGGTTTATTCGTTAGCACCTGATGGTCATTCCATGGAAGGTGAGCGCGGGTTCGGGCTGCTTTTCCTGTCGCTGCCGGTGGCCCTGGCGGATCTGCCGGGCAGTCAGTTTCTGGTGGCGGCTGTGTTCCTGGTCATCGTGATGATTGTGTGGACGACGTCTCTTTCATTGCTTGAGCCGGTGGTCGGTTGGTTTCAGGAGTGGACAGGCGCACCAAGGGGCTTGTCCGCCTTTCTGATGGGCAGCTCAGTCTGGCTGGCGGGGCTTGGGTCGTTGCTGTCCTTCAATCTATGGTCCGACGAGCGTTTCGCCGGGGGCACCTTGTTCCGCTGGCTTGAGCTGATCACGGGTGGCTTGCTGATTCCATTGGTGAGTATCCTGATATCCGTCTTCGCGGGCTGGTACCTGACCCGAAATCTGACCTTCACCATACTGGGAAAGGCACCACGCCTGATTGGCCGTATATGGTTCTGGGTGATGCGCTTGATCTTGCCGCTGGTGGTGGCGTATATCGGCCTGCAGTACACCGCCACGTCGCTGGTGGCGTTGTGCGAGAGCGGTAGCAACGGATTGTGGTGCGAACCTACCGTAGAGTTGGCGCCAAGCTCAATGACGCCAGCTGCCCCCGATGCGGGTGATTCCAACAATGAAGCCGGTGATGCCGGTGGAGGTGGCGAGCCAGAGACCAACCCGGGCGAGTCAGGAGATGAGAGCGGTAAGAATGGCCCGGCTGGGCAGGAAAGTGACCCCAACAACGGTGATATCCTTTATCATAGCGTCTGATATTGGCGTCCCGATTAAAGGGGCTCCCCCTTTGCAGGGTCTTCAACTCAAGAGTATTCGCAAGCAGGACGTCCGGTTCCAATGCCCCATCAGATCGACAAGACCGCGCTGGTTATGCACTCGGCGGAACGCATGTTCCACCTGGTCAACGATGTTGCCAGCTACCCCGACTTTCTTCCCTGGTGTTCAGCCAGCCAGGTGCACGAGCAGACAGACCACGAAATCATGGCATCTATGGATATCGCCAAAGGTGGTATCCGTCACCGGCTGACCACGCGCAACCAGCTGTACCTGCCGCATACCATTGAAATGAGCCTGGTGGATGGCCCTTTCCGTAACCTTAGCGGTCGTTGGCAGTTCAAACCCCTGCAGAATAACGCCTGCAAGGTAATTCTCACGCTGGAATTTGAGTTTTCCGGATCCTTGTCGAGGATGACGTTCGGGCCGGTCTTCAATCAGGCTGCGAATACCATGGTGGACGCGTTCTGCCGTCGCGCAGACCAGGTGTATCTCGGGGGATAACAATGATTCGAGTTGAAGTGGCCTTTGCCAGGCCAGACAGGCAGGAAATCATCAGCTTGAGTGTCGAAGAGGGCACCACGGCTGTGGAGGCTGTGAAGCGTTCCGGCATTGTTGCCATATTTCCTGAGGTCGATCCGGAAAATGGCGATATGGGGATCTTCGGTAAGGTGATCAAGAATCCGTCCGCCCACGAGTTGCGGGACGGCGACCGGGTTGAAGTTTACCGGCCGCTGCAGATCGACCCCAAGCAGGCCCGGTTTAACCGGGCAAAGAAGAAGGGCTAAGGCTTGAGGCTGGCTCAGTAGGCGGGCGTTTCTTCCAGCAGCTGGGCTTCGTAATGGGAATACTGGTCGTTATCGTAGTAGACGATGACCCGTTGTTCCTTGATATCGCCACCGCTGCGCTGGAAGGTATACACATAGTACTCCCGGGACGGATCGGCGGGGTTGGTCATCAGCGGGGTGCCCAGCAAGGAGTGGACCTGGCTACGGGACATGCCCTCGGCCAGTGATGTCAGCTCTTCGTCGGTCAGTATGTTCCCCTGTTGTACATTGATCTTGTATACGCCTGGGAAAACACAGCCAGCCATGATGAGAGTTAGAATGAGAGCTGTGAGCTTTTGCATCGCCGGGGGAAATCCTCTATCTTGAAATCGCCTGCCAGGGGCAGGTGTGACACGGTCTGACCGTTAACATGCGGCTTCATCATACCGGAAGCCGTGAGGCACACCAAAGAGTGAATCGTAACATGTCATCCGAAAACACCGAATTACGAAAAGTCGGTCTTAAAGTCACTCTGCCAAGAGTGAAGATCTTCAATATTCTGGAGAACTCCGAGGAGCATCACCTCAGCGCCGAGGATGTGTACAAAAAGCTTCTCGAACAGGGTGATGACGTGGGCCTGGCAACCGTCTACCGGGTGCTGACTCAGTTTGAGGCAGCTGGCCTGGTTCTGCGCCACAACTTTGAGGGTGGGCACGCCGTATTTGAGATGGCCGGAGACGATCATCATGATCACATGGTCTGCACTCAGACCGGTGAGGTCATTGAGTTCGTCGATGAGGTGATCGAAGAGCGGCAGCAAAAGATTGCCAAAGAACGAGGCTATGAGATTGTCGATCACAGCCTGATTCTTTACGTCAAACCCCTCAAATCCTGATCACTCAGGATTTGTTCCGGAAAAAAGAAAAAAGGGGGCGGGGTTTTAGCCCGCCCCAACAACTCTCAGGATCGAGAGGGGAATACGCTTACCCTTCAAACTGTTCAGTGATGCGTAGCCTGGCCTTTCGTGAACATTTCGTGGGCATGGGCAATGGTGTGTTCGGTCATATCCACACCACCGAGCATTCTTGCCACTTCGCTGACCCTGCCATTGTCGTCCAATGACTCGATCTTCGAGTAAGTGGCGTCTGATTCCGTAAACTTGCTGACGAACAGGTGCTGATGGCACTGGGCCGCTACCTGGGCAAGATGCGTGACGCACAACACCTGTCCATTACTGCCCAGGCTGCGAAGCAAGCGACCAACCACTTCGGCGGTGCCGCCACCAATGCCTACATCCACCTCGTCAAAGACCAGTGTTGGTGTGGTGGAAGTTTGCGCAACCACCACCTGAATGGCCAGGCTGATGCGTGAGAGTTCGCCACCCGAGGCTACCTTGGCTAGCGGACGTGCGGGTTGGCCCGGGTTGGCGCTGACCAGGAATTCAATGTCTTCCAGGCCATGGGGCGCAGGCTCGTCGCCTTTGTTGCGGCTCAGGTGGGTTACGAACTGGACCGCTGGCATGCTCAGTTGGGCGAGCTCCTCCGCGATGCGCTGATCAAGGTTGGCAGCAGCCTGTTGGCGTGCGTTCGACAACTCGGTGGCCAGGGTATTGAAGTGGCTTCGCTGTTCTTCCAGTTCCGCCTCCAGCTTTTCAACGCTGCCCTCGCCGTCGTCCAGCGATGCCAGTTCGGCACTCAGGCTCTGGTGGAATTCCGGGAGAGTCTCCGGTGTGATGCGGTGCTTGCGGGCCATCTGGTAAATGGCACTCAGGCGCTCTTCCACTTCGGCCAGTCGGGCTGGGTCGGCGTCGTAATCTTCCACAAAGTGGCGCAGGTTGTCGCCAGCCTCGGTGATCTGAATCTGGGCTTCATTCAACATCTGGATGGTTTCCGTCAGTGCCGGTACCTCCACCGGCAACTGCTCCAGTTGCTGTAATGCCTGGCGCACCAGATCCGCTGCGCTATTCTCATCTTCCGTGCACAGCAGGGTAGCCTGATGGCTGTTGTGTAGCACCGTGTCGGCATGGCTGAGCCGTTCCTGTTCTTTCTCCAGCTCTGCCTGCTCTCCGTCTTCCAGCGCCAGGCGATCCAGTTCTTCCACCTGGTAGCGCAGTAGCTGCAGGCGGGCTTCTGTCTCATCGGCATTCTGCTGGCGTTCGGTCAGCCGCTGGCGGGTTCTGTGCCAGGCTTTCCATGCATCCCTGGTTTGCTCCCCCAACGCTTCTGCGCCAGCGAACTCGTCCAGCAGTTTGCGGTGGGTCTCCTTGCGCAGCAGGGACTGATGCTGGTGCTGGCTGTGGATGTCCATCAGGGCGCTGCCCAGATCTTTCAGGTGGGCAAGGGGGCAGGGCTGGCCGTTGATGTAGGCGCGAGAGCGGCCATCCTTGCTGATCACTCGGCGCAGGATGCATTCGTTGTCATCGTCGAGCTCATGGTTTTCCAGCCATTGCCGGGCTTCGGCAATGCGGGACACGTCGAAAGTAGCGGTAATATCGGCGCGTTTGGCGCCATGGCGTACGGCGCCAGCGTCGGCGCGCCCGCCCATGGCAAGGCCGAGGGCGTCCAGGACAATGGATTTGCCGGCACCGGTCTCTCCGGTCAGCGCCGTCATACCCTTTCCAAACTGAAGTTCGACCCGCTCGGCAATGGCGTAATTGGAAACAGTGAGCTGTGTGAGCATGCAGAGGTCCTCCGCTCAATTCCTGAATACTGTGATTACATACAGTGACTGTGAATATATACAGGGTTTTTCCTGTTTGCAAACATCGGCTCGCGAATTTGTGAATGAATGAGGTGCGCAACGGTTGAAACATCCGATACGGGCCCCATATCCGTTCGCAAACATGTTTTTTTCGGCCCATGGCGGTCGGAAACCAAACGTTAACCGGCCGGTCGTCTGGCCGCCGACGATCAAGCAGGAGTAGTCATGAGCGCTGACGAGAATCGTAACGAACAGGTGGAAGAAGAGTTGAAAGACACTGCGGAAGCCGCTCCCGAGGAAGAAACGGCGACGGAAGACAGTGCCGAAGCCGGTCCGGAAAACGAAGTTGAGGCCCTGAAGGCCCAGGCGCAGGAGTTTCAGGAGCAGATGTTGCGTTCCCAGGCGGAGATGCAGAATGTTCGCCGCCGCGCTGAGATCGATGTGGAGAAAGCCCACAAATTCGCGCTGGAGAAGTTTGTGAAGGAACTCCTGCCGGTCGCTGACAGCCTTGAAAAGGCGGTTGAGAGCACCGAGGGACACGAAGAGTCCGGCGAGCTGGTGGCGTCCATAAGGGAGGGGGTCGAAATGACCCTGAACCTGTTTATGAATAGCCTCAAGAAATTCAATGTTGAGCAGCTTAACCCCGTGGGTGAGCCGTTTGATCCCCAGCAGCACGAGGCCATGTCCATGGTGCCGGCACCTGATGCCGAGCCCAACAGTGTGGTGGCTGTGGTCCAGAAGGGCTACACCCTGAACGATCGCCTTGTTCGTCCCGCGATGGTGGTGGTCGCCAAGGCCGAAGACGCGCCAAAAATCGACGAGCAGGCTTGAAAAGCAGATTAAAGCGCCAATATAGCCAGTAAACAGGCGGCGCACCGGGACTCCGGGGCAACTTTCAAGGCAGCCGGAACTGAATTGAACAACCGAATTGGAGTAATTGCATGAGTAAGATCATTGGTATCGACCTGGGAACCACAAACTCCTGTGTAGCCATCATGGATGGTGACAAGGTCAAGGTTATTGAAAACGCAGAGGGTGATCGTACCACCCCGTCCATCATTGCCTATACCGAGGACGGTGAAACGCTGGTGGGTCAGTCTGCCAAACGTCAGGCGGTGACAAACCCGAACAACACCCTCTACGCCATCAAGCGTCTGATCGGTCGTCGTTTCGAAGACGATGTGGTCCAGAAAGACATCAAGATGGTGCCGTACAAGATCACCAAGGCCGACAATGGCGACGCCTGGGTTGAAGTGAAGGGCGAGAAGATGGCGCCCCCGCAGGTGTCTGCGGAAGTCATCAAGAAAATGAAGAAAACCGCAGAAGACTACCTGGGCGAGAAAGTGACCGAAGCGGTTATCACCGTGCCGGCCTACTTCAACGACAGCCAGCGTCAGGCCACCAAAGACGCCGGCAAGATCGCTGGTCTGGACGTGAAGCGGATCATCAACGAGCCAACTGCTGCTGCGTTGGCCTATGGTCTCGACAAGAAGAGCGGTGACCGCACTGTCGCCGTTTATGACCTGGGTGGTGGCACCTTCGACATCTCCATCATCGAGATCGCCGATGTAGACGGTGAGCACCAGTTCGAAGTGTTGGCCACCAACGGCGACACCTTCCTGGGTGGTGAAGACTTTGATATGAAGCTGATCGAATACCTTGCCGATCAGTTCAAGAAAGACAGCGGCATTGACCTGCGTGGCGACTCGTTGGCGATGCAGCGACTGAAGGAAGCAGCTGAGAAGGCGAAGATTGAGCTTTCCAGCAGCCAGCAGACCGACGTGAACCTGCCTTACGTGACGGCAGACGCCAGCGGTCCCAAGCACATGAACGTGAAAGTGACTCGTGCCAAGCTGGAGTCACTGGTTGAAGAGCTGGTTGAGCGCAGTCTCGCACCGTGCCGCACCGCGCTGGAAGATTCCGGTGCCAAGATCGGTGAAATCGACGAAGTCATCCTGGTCGGCGGTCAGACCCGCATGCCGATGGTTCAGGAAAAAGTGAAGAACTTCTTCGGTAAGGAAGCGCGTAAGGACGTGAACCCGGATGAAGCTGTAGCCATGGGTGCTGCCATCCAGGCGGCCGTGCTCTCCGGTGATGTGAAAGACGTTCTGCTGCTGGACGTTACCCCGCTGACCCTGGGTATCGAAACCATGGGTGGCGTGGCGACACCGTTGATCGACAAGAACACCACCATCCCGACCAAGAAGTCGCAGACTTTCTCCACTGCGGATGACAACCAGACCGCGGTGACCATTCACGTGGTCCAGGGTGAGCGGAAGCAGGCGGCACAGAACAAATCACTGGGTCGCTTCGACCTGGCGGACATTCCGCCGGCGCCCCGTGGTACGCCGCAGATCGAAGTCACCTTCGATATCGATGCCAACGGTATCCTGAACGTGTCGGCCAAAGACAAGGCGACCGGTAAAGAGCAGTCCATCGTCATCAAGGCGTCTTCAGGTCTGAACGACGACGAAATCGAGAAGATGGTTCGGGACGCGGAAGCCAACGCCGACGAGGATCGCAAGTTCGAAGAGCTGGTCCAGGCCCGCAACCAGGGCGACGCGATGGTTCATACCGTGCGCAAGACCCTGGCCGATGCTGGTGACAAGGTGTCCGACAGCGAGAAAGAGTCTATCGAGGCTGCGATCAAGGAGCTGGAAGAAGCCCTGGCTGGTTCCGACAAGGACGACATCGAGGCCAAGACTCAGAAGCTGACGGAAGCGTCTTCTGAAATGGCCCAGAAGATGTACGCGGATCAGGCAGAACAGGCGCAGCAGGCCGGGGGCGAAGAGTCTGCCCAGTCCGGTTCCAGCGACGACGCCGTTGATGCCGAGTTTGAAGAAGTCAAAGACGACGACAAGCGATAAAACTTAAGATCATCAGGCAGTTGGAAAACGCGGGAGCTCTCCCGCGTTTTCCTCGTTTTACCAACAGGGTTTTAGAGCATGGCCAAGCGCGACTATTACGAGATTCTCGGGGTGTCCCGGGAAGCGGATGAAAAAGAGATCAAGCGAGCCTACCGCAAGCTTGCGATGAAGTATCATCCTGACCGGAATCCGGATGATGAGGACGCCGATCATAAGTTCAAGGAAGCCAGTGAAGCTTATGAAATACTCTCCGATTCCTCCAAGCGCGCAGCCTACGACCAGTTTGGCCACGCCGGTGTTGATGGCTCTGCCGGCGGCGGATTCGGAGGCGGCGGCGGTGGTGCCAGCTTCTCCGACATCTTTGGCGATGTGTTTGGTGATATCTTTGGGGGCGGCCGCGGTGGCCGCAATACGCGCGGGGCTGACCTGCGTTACACCCTGGAGCTGGACCTGGAAGAGGCGGTAAAAGGCAAAACCGTCCAGATCCGGATTCCTGGCCACACCGAGTGCGATGTCTGCGACGGCTCGGGGGCCGAGAAAGGCTCACGGCCGGAAGCCTGCGGTACCTGTAATGGCATGGGCCAGGTACGCATGCAGCAGGGCTTCTTCACTGTGCAGCAGGCGTGTCCTACCTGTCGTGGTTCCGGCAAGATCATCAAGAACCCGTGTAAGAAGTGTCACGGTGCCGGTCGCATCCAGGAAGAGAAAACGCTGTCCGTCAAGGTGCCGCCGGGCGTGGATACCGGTGATCGTATTCGTCTCTCCGGTGAAGGCGAGATGGGCGTTGAAGGTGGCCCTTCCGGTGATCTCTACGTGCAGGTCGCGGTTCGGGAGCATTCCATCTTTACCCGTGATGGCCGCAACCTCTACTGCGAAGTGCCTATCAGCATCGTGGATGCCAGTCTCGGTGGCGAACTTGAAGTGCCGACGCTCGATGGTCGCGTTAAGCTGAAGATTCCACCGGAGACTCAGACCGGCAAGCTGTTCCGTTTGCGGAACAAGGGCGTTAGCCCGGTTCGTGGTGGTCCGTCCGGTGATTTGCTGTGTCGCGTGGTTGTGGAAACTCCGGTTAACCTCACCAAGCGTCAGAAAGAGTTGCTGGAAGAATTCCAGAAGACCCTGGACGGTGGCGATGGCAACCAGCACGGTCCGCGAAAAACCTCCTGGTTTGAAGGTGTGAAAAGCTTCTTCGACGAAATGAAATTCTGAGGGCAGACGTGATGAGGGTAGCAGTCATCGGCGCCGCAGGGCGCATGGGCAAAGTGTTGATCGAAGCCGTTGACGGAACTGAAGGCCTGGAACTTGGCGCGGCAGTCGTCGAGCCTGGCAGCAGTCTTATCGGCGCCGACGCCGGTGAAATGACCAGCATTGGTAAGACTGGCGTCAAGATGGCTGGCAGCCTCGCCGAAGTGAAGGAGGATTTCGACGTACTCATCGACTTCACCTTCCCGGATCTGACCCTGGAAAATGCGGAATTCTGTAAAACCAACGGCAAAATGATTGTGATCGGTACCACCGGCCTGACCGACGCCGAGAAAGAACAGCTCGCCGTTGCCGCGGAAAAGGCCCCGGTAGTGTTTGCCCCCAACATGAGTGTGGGCGTCAACGTCACCCTCAACCTGCTGCGCACCGCCGCTGCAGCCCTGGGTGACGACTACGACGTGGAAATCATCGAAGCCCACCACCGCCACAAGAAAGACGCGCCGTCGGGTACGGCCTTGCGAATGGGCGAAGTTGTCGCTGATGCCCTCGGTCGAGACCTAAAGGAATGTGCTGTCTACGGCCGTGAAGGCTTTACCGGGGAGCGTACCCGCAAGGAGATCGGCTTCGAAACCATTCGGGCCGGCGATGTGGTTGGTGATCATACCGTTCTGTTCGCCACTGAGGGCGAGCGCATCGAAATTACCCACAAAGCCAGCAGCCGCATGACGTTTGCCAAAGGTGCGATGCGTGCGGCATTGTGGTTGGAAGGTAAGCCGGCCGGGTTGTACGACATGCAGGATGTGTTGGGGCTGAAGTAGCGACGAGCAAGATTTCGCGTGGACACAAACTGCCATATTTCGTACAATAAGGCGGTTTAACTGCACCAAGCGTAGCTTTGACAACGCTCAACAGAAAAAGCGGGACGGAGTTCAACTCCCTCTCGCTTTTTTGCGACCTGAATTTGCGCTTGCGTTCCTGTTCGTGACGAACCTGTACGCCACTCGATGAGGATACAAGCCTTGAGTACACCTGCCATCCTTGCACTCGCAGACGGAAGCCTGTTTTACGGCACCGCCATTGGCGCTGAAGGGGAAACCAGCGGAGAGGTGGTGTTCAACACCGCCATGACCGGTTATCAGGAGATCCTGACCGACCCGTCCTACTCCCGCCAGATTGTCACCCTCACATACCCTCACATCGGCAGCACCGGTGTGAATGAAGAAGACATCGAATCCGATCGCGTCCAGGCCGCCGGCCTGATAATCCGTGATCTGCCCCTGCTGGTGAGCAACTGGCGCAGCACTGGCTCGCTAAAGGACTACCTGCGCAGCAACAACATCGTCGGCATTGCCGACATCGATACCCGTCGCCTGACCCGAATCCTGCGGGATAAAGGGTCCCAGAATGGCGCCGTAGTCGCCGGCGCAGACGCCACGGCCGAGCGCGCCCTGGAGCTGGCCAACGCTTTTCCGGGCCTGAAAGGCATGGATCTGGCGAAGGAAGTCACCTCGGAAAAAACCTGGACCTGGAGCCAGAGCGAGTGGAACATCGAAAGTGGCTACGGCGAGCGCACTGAGTCGAAGTTCAAGGTCGTCGCCTGGGATTACGGCGTAAAGCTCAATATCCTGCGCATGCTGGCTGGTCGTGGCTGCGACATCACCGTGGTGCCAGCCCAGACACCGGCCTCCGAAGTGCTGGCGATGAATCCGGATGGCATTTTCCTGTCCAACGGTCCTGGCGATCCAGAGCCCTGTGACTACGCCATCAACGCCATCCGCGACGTGCTGGAAACCGAGATTCCGGTGTTCGGCATCTGCCTGGGTCACCAGTTGCTGGCGCTGGCCAGCGGTGCCAAATCCATCAAGATGGGCCACGGCCATCATGGTGCCAACCACCCGGTCCAGAACATCGCCGACGGTACCGTGATGATCACCAGCCAGAACCACGGTTTTGCGGTAGACGAGACCAGCTTGCCGGACAACCTGGTAGCCACCCATAAGTCCCTGTTCGACAATTCCCTGCAGGGCATCCGCCGTACCGACAAACCGGCCTTCAGCTTCCAGGGGCACCCGGAAGCGAGCCCTGGCCCCCACGATGTGGCGCCACTGTTTGATGAATTTATTCGCCTGATGGAGGCACGTTGATGCCAAAGCGTACCGACATTAAAAGCATTCTGATCCTGGGCGCTGGCCCCATCGTGATCGGGCAGGCCTGCGAGTTCGACTATTCCGGAGCCCAGGCCTGTAAAGCTCTGCGTGAAGAGGGGTACCGGGTTATCCTGGTGAACTCCAACCCGGCCACGATCATGACTGACCCGGTCATGGCCGATGCCACCTACATCGAGCCCATCACCTGGAAGACCGTCGAAAAGATCATCGAGAAAGAACAGCCGGACGCACTTCTGCCCACCATGGGCGGCCAGACGGCCCTGAACTGCGCGCTGGACCTGGAAAAGCACGGCATCCTTGATAAGCATGGTGTGGAAATGATCGGCGCCAACGCCGACACCATCGACAAAGCTGAAGACCGTGATCGTTTTGATAAGGCGATGAAGAAGATTGGCCTGGAGTGTCCTCGCGCCACGATCGCCCATTCCATGGCGGAAGCCTGGGAAGTGGCCAACGACATCGGATTTCCCTGCATCATCCGCCCGTCCTTCACCATGGGTGGTTCCGGCGGCGGTATTGCCTACAACCGCGACGAGTTCGAGGAAATCTGCACCCGTGGCCTGGACCTGTCGCCGACCAACGAGTTGCTGATCGATGAGTCCCTGATCGGCTGGAAAGAGTACGAGATGGAAGTTGTCCGCGACAAAAACGACAACTGCATCATCGTCTGCGCCATTGAAAACTTTGACGCGATGGGCGTGCACACCGGTGACTCCATCACCGTCGCCCCGGCCCAGACCCTCACCGACAAGGAATACCAGATCATGCGCAACGCCTCCCTGGCGGTGCTGCGTGAGATCGGTGTGGAAACCGGCGGTTCCAACGTCCAGTTTGGTGTGAACCCGGATAATGGCCGCATGGTGGTCATCGAGATGAATCCGCGGGTGTCCCGCTCTTCCGCTCTGGCGTCCAAGGCCACCGGCTTCCCGATTGCCAAGGTGGCGGCCAAGCTGGCAGTGGGTTACACCCTTGATGAGCTGCGCAACGAAATCACCGGTGGTGTTACTCCGGCCTCGTTCGAGCCCAGCATCGACTATGTGGTCACCAAGATTCCGCGCTTCACCTTCGAGAAGTTCCCCCAGGCTGATGCGCGCCTGACCACCCAGATGAAATCCGTGGGTGAGGTGATGGCCATTGGCCGTACCTTCCAGGAATCCCTGCAGAAAGCCATGCGTGGCCTGGAAGTGGGCTCTGACGGTTTTGAAGAGAAGGTCGACCTGAGCACCACGGACGGCCAGGAAACCCTGACCCAGGAACTGAATGTGCCTGGAGCCGAGCGCCTGTGGTACATCGGCGATGCCTTCCGAGCCGGGATGACCGTGGAAGAAGTGTTCAATAACACGCATGTAGACCCATGGTATCTGGTACAGATCGAAGACCTGATCAAAGAAGAGGCTGCCCTCAAATCCGCCGGCAAGGCGGATATTGATCGCGATACGCTGTTCCGCCTCAAGCGCAAAGGGTTCTCCGATGCGCGCTTGGCCAAGCTGCTCAGCATTTCTGAAGTCAGTTTGCGCAAGCTGCGCCATGACCTGGACATTCGCCCGGTCTACAAGCGGGTGGATACCTGCGCGGCTGAATTTGCCTCCTCAACCGCCTACATGTATTCGTCCTATGAGGAAGAGTGCGAGGCGGGTGTCTCTGATCGCGAGAAAATCGTGGTCATCGGCGGTGGTCCCAACCGTATCGGTCAGGGTATTGAGTTTGATTACTGCTGCGTTCACGCCGCCCTCGCTATGCGCGACGATGGTTATGAAACCATCATGATCAACTGCAACCCGGAAACCGTTTCCACCGACTACGACACCTCGGACCGGCTCTACTTCGAGCCCATCACCCTGGAAGACGTGCTGGAAATCATCCACGTTGAAAAACCCAAGGGCGTGATCGTCCAGTACGGCGGCCAAACCCCGCTGAAGCTGGCCCGTGGCCTGGAAGCGGCGGGTGTGCCGATTATCGGTACCAGCCCGGATGCCATCGACCGCGCCGAAGACCGGGAGCGTTTTCAGCAGATGATCGGCCGCCTTGGCCTGATTCAGCCGGAGAATGCCACCGTGCGCAGCCACGAAGAAGGCATTCTGGCGGCTCGCGAGATTGGTTATCCGCTGGTGGTGCGCCCCTCCTACGTGTTGGGTGGTCGCGCCATGGAAATCGTCTATGACGAGGAGGAGCTGGTTCGCTATATGCGCAATGCGGTGCTGGTCTCCAACGACAGCCCGGTGCTGCTGGACCACTTCCTCAACGCCGCCATCGAGGTGGACATTGACGCCATCAGCGACGGCAAGGACGTGGTCATCGGTGGCATCATGCAGCACATTGAGCAAGCGGGCGTGCACTCCGGTGATTCCGCCTGTTCCCTGCCGCCCTACACCCTGCCGAAAGACGTGCAGGATGAAATGCGCGAAGCGGTACGCAAGATGGCCATTGAGCTGGATGTTATCGGCCTGATGAACGTGCAGCTGGCCTGGCAGGGTGGCCAGATCTACGTGATTGAAGTGAACCCGCGGGCGTCTCGTACCGTGCCGTTTGTGTCCAAGGCCATCGGGGTGTCCCTGGCCAAGGTGGCGGCCCGTTGCATGGCTGGCAAGTCACTGGCAGAGCAGGGCTTCACCCAGGAGATCGTGCCGACTTACTATTCCGTCAAGGAATCGGTGTTCCCGTTCAACAAGTTCCCGGCGGTGGATCCCATCCTGGGGCCGGAAATGAAGTCCACCGGTGAGGTGATGGGTATTGGTGACAGCTTCGACGAAGCCTTCGCCAAGGCGGCCCTGGCCTCCGGTGAGCGTCTGCCGGCCAAGGGTACGGCCTTCATGTCCGTGCGGGACGTCGACAAGCCCGGGGCCGCGAAAGTGGCGCAGGACCTGATTGACGCTGGCTTCAAGGTGATTGCTACCACCGGTACCGCCAAGGCGTTGAAACAGGCCGGGCTCACTGTTGATCGGGTGAACAAGGTTCGTGAAGGGCGTCCGCATATCGTGGACGCCATCAAGAATGGTCAGGTGCAGCTGATTATTAACACCACCGAAGGTCGCAAGGCGATTTCCGACTCGGCACAGATTCGCCAGTCGGCCCTGCAGACCAAGGTGACCTATACAACGACACTGGCGGGCGGCGAAGCCTTCTGCAGGGCCATTAAATTCGGCCCCGAGCGCACTGTGCGCCGCCTCCAGGATCTACACGCAGGAAAGTAAGACTATGGCTGACAGAGTACCCATGACAAAGGCGGGGGAAATCCGCCTACGTGAGGAGCTTCAGAAACTGAAGTCCGAAGATCGTCCCCGGGTGATCGCGGCTATTTCCGATGCCCGCGAACACGGCGACCTGAAAGAGAACGCGGAATACCACGCCGCTCGTGAGCAGCAGAGCTTTATCGAAGGGCGTATCCAGGAAATCGAGGGCAAGCTGTCCGCAGCCCAGGTGATCGACGTTAACACCATCGAAAACACCGGCAAGGTGATCTTCGGCACCACGGTGCGGCTGCTCAATGTCGATACCGACGAGCAGGTCAGCTACCAGATCGTTGGTGAGGATGAGGCAGACATCAAGGCTGGGAAGCTGTCCATTTCCTCGCCGATCGCGCGGGCGCTGGTAGGTAAAAGCGAGGGCGACGTGGTTGCCGTGCGCGTGCCTTCGGGGACCGTTGAGTATGAAATCGAGCAGGTAGAGCACATCTGACGTTCATCGGGTGCGGATTCTGCAAACAAAAAGCCGGCTGCGAACAGCAGCCGGCTTTTTACATTGTGCGGTTCTAGCGTGCTGGCAGCGTCAGTGTTTCTGGCGCAGCAGGTTGGACAGCTTGGGGTTGGGCTTTTTCGCCCGGCGCAGGATCACGGCGATCTTGCCGATGGTCTGCACCAGCTCCGCACCGGCGGCTTCGCACAGGGCGGCAACGGCTTCCTGGCGGGTTTCGCGGTCCTGGCTGGCAACCTTGATCTTGATCAGCTCGTGATCGTTCAGGGCCCGCTCGAGTTCCTCCTGAAGCCCTTCGGTCAGGCCCTTGTCGCCGACAATGATAACGGGCTTCAGGTTGTGGGCGATGCCCCGGTATTCCCGGCGCTGTTCCGGCGAAAGACTCATTATGTGATCTCTTTATGGGTGCGATTAATAAAACGTCAGCGGCGAAATGCTCGCCAATTCCGTATAATCGCGGGATTGTATCAGATCAATCGGCCGGTGAAATCGCCGTTACCACGTACCCAGATGATTGGAGGTCCAATTGGAGTGCTTTATGGAGGTAGGTCTTGGCTCGCTCGAAAACCAGTGACCGCTGGCTGAAGGAACATTTTGATGATGTCTGGGTCAAAAAGTCCCGGGAAGACGGCTATCGTTCGCGGGCCAGCTACAAGCTGATTGAGCTCGACAACAAAGACCGCCTGTTCCGGCCCGGGCAGACCGTTGTGGATTTGGGGGCCGCGCCTGGTGGCTGGTCCCAGGTGGCGGTAGAACGGGTTGGTGACAACGGCACGGTGGTCGCCAGCGATATTCTCGAGATGAGCCCGATTGCGGGTGTGGCGTTCGTTCAGGGCGATTTCACCGAGCAGTCAGTGCTTGACGAATTGCTGGATTTACTGGGTGATCGCCGCGCTGACGTTGTAATTTCGGATATGGCACCCAATATGAGTGGTATGGCGGCAGTGGATATTCCCAACGCCATGGGCTTGGTGGAGCTGGCGCTGGATATGGCTCAGCAAGTCCTGAAGCCCGGCGGCGTGTTTGTCGCCAAGGTATTTCAGGGAGAGGGATTTGATGCCCTGCTGGCTGAAATGCGTAAAAGTTTTGGCACCGTTGTCAGCAGGAAGCCTGACTCCTCCCGCGCAAGATCCAGGGAGATTTATCAGGTGTGCAAGGGATTTAAGGGCTGACCCGCCCCGGAACGGAATGACCGTGGGATTGACACCCCCGCAGTGGTCGATACGGATAGGCCGATTCTGGTGGACGGGCGTACAATTGGTGTAAGGTGTCAGAAAAGGCTTTCTCCTGACGGGGCGATCCTTCAATTCACAGGTGACGATCCTTGAACGATATGGCAAAAAATCTGGTTCTCTGGCTGATTATAGCCGCCGTACTGCTGATGGTGTTTCAGAATTTCACACCCACCACCAGCGGACAACAGGTCAATTATTCGCAGTTTGTGGAAATGGTGCAGGACGGACAGGTCCGTCAGGTCACCATTGACGGTCTGCAGGTTCAGGGTATCCGTGGTGACGGCTCCCAGTTCCAGACCATCCGCCCCCAGGTGTCCGACAACAAGCTGATGGATGATCTGCTGGCCAACAACGTGGAAGTCATCGGTAAGGAGCCGGAGCGTCAAAGCCTCTGGACCCAACTGTTGGTGGCTGCCTTCCCCATCCTTATCATTATCGCGCTGTTCGTATTCTTCATGCGACAGATGCAGGGCGGTGGCGGTGGCAAAGGGCCTATGTCCTTTGGCAAGAGTAAAGCCCGCCTGATGAGCGAGGATCAGATCAAAACTACCTTTGGTGACGTTGCCGGTGTCGACGAGGCCAAAGAAGACGTCAAGGAGTTGGTGGATTTCCTGCGGGATCCCAGCAAGTTCCAGCGTCTTGGTGGCAGTATCCCCAAGGGCGTACTGATGGTGGGTCAGCCGGGTACCGGTAAGACCCTGCTCGCCAAGGCGATTGCCGGCGAGGCCAAGGTGCCATTCTTCTCGATCTCCGGTTCGGACTTCGTGGAAATGTTCGTGGGCGTGGGTGCCTCCCGTGTCCGTGACATGTTCGAGCAGGCCAAGAAGCAGAGCCCCTGTATCATCTTCATCGACGAGATCGATGCCGTTGGCCGCCATCGTGGCGCTGGCATGGGTGGCGGTCACGACGAGCGTGAGCAGACACTGAACCAGTTGCTGGTAGAGATGGACGGCTTCGAAGGTAACGAAGGCGTTATCGTGATTGCTGCCACCAACCGTCCGGACGTACTGGATCCGGCGTTGCTCCGCCCGGGTCGCTTTGACCGCCAGGTCGTTGTCGGGCTGCCGGACATCATCGGTCGTGAGCAGATTCTCAAGGTTCACATGAAGAAAGTGCCTCTGGCCGATGGGGTGGAGCCTGTGTTGATTGCCCGTGGCACGCCCGGCTTCTCGGGTGCTGACCTGGCGAACCTGGTGAACGAAGCTGCGTTGTTTGCGGCCCGTCGTAACCAGCGTCTGGTTTCCATGGAAGAGTTTGAGCTCGCGAAAGACAAGATCATGATGGGCGCCGAGCGCAAATCCATGGTCATGAGCGAGAAAGAGAAGCGTAATACGGCTTACCACGAGTCCGGTCACGCCATTGTCGGGCGTCTGATGCCTGAGCATGATCCGGTCTACAAGGTCAGTATTATTCCTCGCGGCCGCGCATTGGGTGTCACTATGTTCCTGCCAGAGGAAGACAAGTACAGCCACAGCAAGCGCTTCCTGATCAGTTCCATCTGCAGTCTGTTTGGTGGCCGTATTGCCGAAGAACTGACCCTTGGTTTCGATGGTGTCACCACCGGTGCTTCCAACGATATCGAGCGGGCAACCAGTCTGGCGCGTAATATGGTCACGCGTTGGGGGCTGTCGGAGAAGCTCGGCCCGCTGCAGTACGATACAGACAGCGAAGAGCCTTTCCTCGGTCGCTCTGCCGGTCAGGCGCAAACGGTCTATTCTCCGGAAACGGCGCAGCGTATTGATGAGGAAGTTCGCAACATCATTGACAGCTGTTATGAAAAGGCGAAGCAGTTGCTCGTCGATAACCGTGACAAGCTCGACCTGATGGCGGACGCCCTGATGAAATACGAGACCATCGACCGTCACCAGATTGATGACATCATGGAAGGTCGTGAGCCCCGTCCGCCGAAAGGTTGGGGTGATAGCGGTCCCTCCGGTGGTGTTCCGGCTGATGAGCCTGAGCAGGCGCCTGCTCCGAAGGGTTCCGACGACGGTCGCCAACCAGGTGTTGGTCGACCGGCCGGTGAGCACTGAGCCAGGCTGGATACTGATCCGATGTAGTTGAAGACTGAACGCCGCCCCTGACGGGGCGGCGTTTGTTTTTGCGGGTTGCAGAAAAGGTTATTTATGCAGATAAATTTCGCGGGCAGGGTTCTGGATATGTCTGGCTGCCACGTCATGGGGATTCTGAACGTGACGCCGGACTCCTTTTCGGATGGAGGTCGGTACAATACCGTTGAGATTGCCCTGGCAAGGGCCCGCGAGATGGTGGCGGACGGTGCGGCTTTTATTGATGTGGGTGGTGAGTCCACGCGGCCAGGTGCCACGCCGGTGTCTGTCGAGGAAGAGCTTGAGCGAGTGTGTCCGGTGGTGGAGGCGATTGCCCGTGATTTGGACGTTGTCGTTTCGGTTGATACCAGTTCTCCCCAGGTTATGGCAGAGGTGGTGAAGCTCGGTGCCGGGATGATCAACGACGTCAGGGCGTTGCAGCGGGATGGCGCGCCCGAGGTGGTGGCAAGCGCTGGAGTGCCGGTGTGTGTCATGCACATTCAGGGTGAGCCGGATACCATGCAGGATGATCCTCGCTACCGGAGTGTGCGGCGGGAGGTGAGTTCGTTTCTTACCGAGCGAATGCGGGTGATAGAGAAAGCCGGTGTGCGGCCAGACAACATCATCCTTGATCCCGGCTTTGGTTTTGGCAAGTCTCCGCAGCACAACCTGCAGCTCTTGGCCTCGCTGGAACAGCTGCAGTTGCTGGGGCACCCGATTCTGGTGGGCATGTCCCGCAAGAGCATGCTGGGCCATATCACCGGTCGTGATGTCAGTGAACGCTTGCCCGCAAGCCTCGCTGCCGCGACAATATCCGCCATGAAGGGCGCATCCATCATTCGCGTCCACGATGTCAGGGAAACAGTCGATGCCGTTAAAGTGGTGACGGCAATGGAGGAAGCTGGACGATGAGCGACAGAAAATATTTCGGCACGGACGGTATCCGGGGTCGGGTGGGCGAATTTCCAATAACCCCCGAATTTATGCTGCGCCTGGGTTGGGCTGCGGGGCAGGCCTTCAAGCGGGATGGGCAGCGCAACAGTGTGCTGATTGGTAAAGACACCCGTCTCTCGGGCTATATGTTCGAATCCGCCCTCGAGGCAGGTTTGTCCGCGGCCGGAGTGGACGTGAAGTTGCTCGGGCCCATGCCCACCCCTGCGATCGCCTACTTGACCCGAACCTTTCGCGCCTCCGCGGGTATTGTCATCAGTGCGTCCCATAATCCGCACCACGACAACGGTATCAAGTTTTTCTCCCCCGCTGGGACCAAGCTGGATGATGCTTTGGAAACAGAGATCGAGAAGTGGCTGGATAAGCCCATTGAGGTCTGCGGCTCGAAAGAGTTAGGCAAGGCGTTCCGGGTTGATGACGCACCAGGCCGATACGTTGAGTTCTGTAAGAGTACGGTACCCAACGAGTTTTCACTCGAAGGACTTCATATTGTCCTGGATTGCGCGCACGGTGCTACCTACCACGTTGCCCCGAAAGTGTTCCGTGAGTTGGGGGCGAAGATTTCCGTGGTAGGGGGCGAGCCTGATGGTCTGAATATCAATCTTAATGTCGGTTCCACTCACATGGGGTCATTGAGCAAGGCCGTTCTGGAGAAGCAGGCCGATCTCGGGATCGCCTTTGATGGCGACGGTGACCGGGTGCTCATGGTGGATCGTGACGGCTCGGAAGTCGATGGCGACGAGTTGCTCTACGTTATCGCCGCACAACGTCATGCCGCCGGAACCTTGAAAGGGGGTGTTGTGGGCACCCTGATGACCAATCTGGGCGTTGAGTTGGCGCTCAGGGAGCAGGGTATTGATTTCGAGCGTGCCAAAGTCGGCGACCGTTACGTCATGGAGCGGCTTATCGACAGGGGTTGGCTGCTCGGCGGTGAAGGTTCCGGCCATATGGTCATCCGGGATTGCACCAGCACTGGTGACGGTATTGTGTCTGCGCTCCAGGTATTGTTGGCCATTCGTCGCGCAGGTAGCTCCCTGGCAGACCTTCGCCAGGGTATGAGCAAGTTGCCTCAGAAGATGATCAATGTGCGGGTCAAGCAGCGCTTTGATCCTCTCGGGCGTGACGATATTGTCAGGGCCGTGGAGTCGGCGGAAGCCAGGCTGGGTGGCGGTGGTCGCGTGCTGCTGAGGGCATCGGGCACCGAGCCTCTGATCCGGGTAATGACGGAAGGGCAGGATGAGGCACAAATCGTGAAAATTGCCGAGGAACTGGCTGTTGTGGTTGAGAATTCCCGGGCATGATTTTGTGCTTAGGGGCAGTTGTCTGCTGTAAAAGACTGCTGTATAGTTCGCCCTCCCTTGAATCAGGGATTTTTTATGCGCCGTAAGATTGTCGCCGGCAACTGGAAAATGAACGGGTCGAAAGACTTGGTAAGCAATCTGGTTGGTCAAGTCCGGTCCGAATTAGCATCGTTTGATAATGGTGTGGAGGCTGTTATTATTCCTCCCGCCCTGTTTGTTGGCGATGTCGCTGAGCAGGCTGGCGATAAGCTGGCTGTTGGTGTTCAGAATGTAGCGTGCTGGGGTTCAGGCGCCTACACCGGGGAAATCTCCGCGGCGATGGCAAAAGATTGCGGCTGTGGTTTTACCTTGGTCGGGCATTCGGAGCGCAGGCAGCTCTTCGGCGAAACCGATGAGCAGGTTGCCACCAAGGTCGGGCAGGCCCTGACGTCAGGGTTGGTCGCTGTTGTTTGCGTTGGCGAGACCCTCGAAGAACGTGATGCGGGCAAGGCTGAAAGTGTCGTGTCGCGACAGGTTCGCAAGGCCCTCGTTGACGTTGGCAGTGAGTCATGGCAGCAGGTTGTGATTGCCTATGAGCCGGTTTGGGCCATAGGAACGGGTAAAACCGCCACCGCTGATGATGCCCAGGCCATGCATGCCGCTATCCGCGATGTGTTGAAGTCCCTTGGGGCTCCGGCGGATGAGATATCGCTGCTTTACGGCGGCAGTGTAAAAGCGGATAATGCCGCGGCGCTTTTTGCTCAGCCGGACATCGATGGTGGGTTGATTGGTGGCGCGTCATTGGATGCAAGCGATTTTGTAAGTATTTGCCGGGCGGTGCCAGGCAAGTCCTGAGCGTTAAAGGTTCGCGAAAGCCATTAGCAAGAGTCATTAGAGAGTCATTATGGATTGGGTCGAAACACTGGTTGTCGTTCTGCACGTGCTCATTGCGGTGGCGCTGGTGACGCTGGTCCTGCTCCAGCAGGGTAAGGGTGCCAATGCCGGTGCTGCATTTGGTGGCGGCGCCTCCCAGACCGTGTTTGGCAGCGAGGGCAGCAGTAGCTTTCTGACCCGTGCCACAACTTTGCTGGCTATCGTATTTTTTGTAACGAGTTTTTCGCTGGCTGTATTTGCCAAGCAGCGTGCCGAAGTGGCAGGTGAGGCGGGTATTCCTGTAGTCCAGGAGTCACCGGCCGAATCGGATGCCGGGCAGGCTGAGGGTGAATCAGCGACAGAAGGCGAAGACGGGCGCGGGGATGAAAATAAACTCCCCGAGCTCGAGTAAAGGTGCTGCCCAGGTGGTGGAACTGGTAGACACGCTATCTTGAGGGGGTAGTGGCGAAAGCCGTGCCGGTTCGAGTCCGGCCCTGGGCACCATATAAGAAGAAAAACGGCTTGGATTTACCAGGCCGTTTTTTTTGGTCAGTCCTTGACCAGTAAGGCCGGCGTCTCTATACTCCGGCGGATATTGGAGCGGGCTCCGGGCACATTTGCCCTGCCGGTTCCAGGCAGGCCAGGTGTCTGTCAGCAGGGGGTGTTTAGATTGCTTTTCCCCTGTGAGTTCTTGCAACAAAGGGCCCCACTTTTTAGGGGCTTTTTGATTAAGGGGCCTGGCGCATCAGGCCCTGGTGCATAAAAAGGGCTGATCAACAGCCCTTTTTTTGTTTTTGGGGTCGGAAAAATCGAGTAACGGAGACGGGATAACCTTGTCAGCCAAGTTGAAGCAGCTGGAAGAATTGCTCAGGCCCATTGTGGAAGGCCTGGGTTACGAGTTTTGGGGCATTGAATTTCGCTCCCAGGGACACCATTCCCTGTTGAGAATTTTTATTGACGATGCTGAAAACGGCATCGGCATTGAAGACTGTGAGAAAGTCAGTCGCCAGGCCAGCGGCGTAATGGATGTGGAAGACCCCATTCAGACGGAGTATACCCTGGAGGTATCTTCTCCGGGCATGGACCGGCCGTTGTTCCGTCTGGAGCAATATGAGGCATTCGCAGGCCACCAGGTCCAGATCAAATTACGAATGGCATTTGAGGGGCGTCGCAAGTTTCAGGGCCTGATTAAAGGCATTGAAGGTGAAGACGTTGTCGTGGTTGTTGATGATCACGAATACCTGTTGCCATTCGATAGCATCGAGAAAGCCAACATCGTTCCGGTATTTGAGTAAGTCAGTGGACGCAAAGTTTATTTTTAAGGGCAGGGCAATCCAATGAGTAAAGAGATCTTGCTGGTGGTTGAATCCGTCTCGAACGAGAAAGGTGTCGAGAAGGACGTGATCTTCGAAGCAATCGAGCTGGCACTCGCCACCGCTGCCAAAAAACGCTACGACGACGAGGAGGCGGACATCCGCGTTTCCATCGATCGCCGCACCGGCGAATATGAAACGTTCCGTCGCTGGCTGGTGGTTGATAACGATGCGGTTCCTGCTTTGGGCACCGAGCTGACCATGCAGGAAGCGGAAGAAATCGACAAGAGTCTGCAGCCCGGCGATATCCACGAAGAGAAAGTGGAATCCGTTGCCTTCGGCCGTATTGGTGCCCAGGCAGCGAAGCAGATCATATTCCAGAAAGTGCGGGAAGCCGAGCGCACCAAGATTGTCGACAGCTACCGGGATCGCGTGGGTGAGCTCGTCTCTGGCACCGTAAAGAAAGTGACACGTGACAACGTCATCGTGGATCTGGGTGCCAACGCCGAAGCCTTGCTGCCCCGTGAACACCTGATTCCCCGTGAAACGTTCCGTATGGGTGATCGTGTGCGCTCTCTGCTGCAGGAAATCCGTACCGATCATCGCGGCCCGCAGCTGATTCTGAGCCGTACCGATCCGCAGATGCTGATCGAACTGTTCCGCATTGAGGTGCCGGAAATCGCGGAGGAGCTGATTGAGATTCGTGGCGCAGCCCGGGACCCAGGCTCCCGCGCCAAGATTGCGGTCAAGACCAACGACCGCCGGATTGATCCGGTGGGTGCCTGCGTGGGCATGCGTGGTTCACGAGTACAGGCAGTTTCCAACGAGTTGGGTGGCGAGCGTGTGGATATCGTGCTGTGGGACGACAACCCCGCGCAACTGGTCATCAATGCCATGGCGCCGGCGGAAGTGGCGTCCATCGTCATGGACGAGGATCGCCATACCATGGAAGTGGCAGTAGCTGAGGACAATCTGGCCCAGGCGATTGGCCGGAATGGTCAGAATGTTCGGTTGGCGACGGACCTTACCAGCTGGACGCTGAACGTCATGACAGAAGAGGAAGCGGGTGAGCGTCAGGAGCAGGAGTATAATTCTCTGCTCGAGCACTTCACCGGCAATCTGGATGTGGACGAAGAATTTGCAGGTGTCCTCATTGAGGAAGGGTTTACCTCCATTGAGGAGGTAGCGTACATCCCCATGGAAGAGATGCTTGCCATTGACGGTTTTGATGAAGAAACCGTGACCGAATTGCGTCGCCGTGCCAAGGATGCCCTGTTGAATCAGGCCCTGGCCAGTGAAGAGGCGCTAGAGGGCGCTGAGCCCGCAGAAGATCTTCTCGCAATGGACGGTATGGACCGTGGCCTGGCTTTCAAGCTGGCCGGTATGGGGATTCGTACCATGGAAGATCTTGCAGAGCAGTCGGTTGACGACTTGCTCGACATTGAAGGAATGGAAGAAGAGCGTGCCGGCCAGTTGATTATGGCAGCACGCGCCCCCTGGTTTGAAGACCAGGCTTAATCGGGAGGAGGACCAGTATGGCTGATGTAACGGTAAAACAACTGGCCGCAGATGTAGGCGCTCCCGTGGATCGTTTGCTGCGACAGATCGTGGAGGCTGGCCTGAAAGCCCGCTCCGAAGGGGATTCTGTTACCAGTGATGAGAAGCAGCAGTTGCTGACCTATCTGAAAAAGAATCACGGTGAGAGTGAGGCTGAGCCCAAGAAAATCACTCTTAAGCGCAAGACAACAACCACGCTGAAAGCGGGCCGTACCAAAACGGTCAATGTTGAGGTTCGCAAGCGCCGTACGTATATCAAACGCGCCGAGCTCGAGCCGGAAGCGGCGAAGCAGGAAGAAGCTGCCGAGCAGGCGGCTGCGGCCCCGGAAGAGGCCCCAGCGACAGTCGCGGCTGAGCAGGCACAGCCTGCGGATGCGCAGCCTCCTTGAGCGCCGGTGTCAGATTCTCCGGCTGAAGAGCCGGCTGCTGACGAAAAACCGGCTGAAAAAGCTCAGCCGGAAGTGGCTGCTGAGCCGGAACCGTCACCGGTTCCCGCGCCGGAAGACATGCCGATTCCGCCGCCTGAAGAAGGCGAAGGCAAGGATCGAAAGCCGAAGAAGAAGAAGGAAAAGGCCCGCGAGCGCGGTGATGAGCCCGAAGAGGGTAAGCCCAAGAAGAAGTCCGCAGGGCATCGTGGGCCGCGCAGCCGTCCGGTGGAAGAGCCTCTGATTATCAATGAAGAGGAAGAAGACACCACGCTGCGCAAGCCGCTCCGTGCGAAAAAGAAACCCAAAGAAAAGCGTCATGCTTTCGAGAGGCCGACCAAGCCAATGGTACGAGAAGTCGATATTCCCGAGACGATCACAGTGGGTGATCTTGCCCAGCGGATGGCGGTCAAGTCAGCGGACGTCATCAAGAAACTGATGGGCATGGGGGTAATGGCGACAATCAACCAGGCTCTCGATCAGGAAACCGCTGTGCTGGTGACTGAGGAACTCGGTCACAAAGCCAACACAGTGAGTGAAGATGCGTTTGAGGAAGAGGTTCTGAGCGAATTCTCCTTTGAAGGCAAGGAAAAGACCAAGCGTGCGCCGGTTGTCAGTGTGATGGGTCACGTTGACCACGGTAAGACCTCGCTGCTGGATTACATTCGCCGCACCAAGGTGGCGTCCGGCGAGTCCGGGGGTATCACCCAGCACATCGGTGCGTACCACGTTGAAACCGACCATGGCATGGTGTCCTTCCTGGATACTCCGGGCCACGCCGCCTTCACGGCGATGCGTGCGCGGGGTGCCCAGTGCACCGACATCGTTATCCTGGTGGTGGCCGCCGATGACGGCGTTATGCCGCAAACCAAGGAAGCCGTGGATCACGCACGTTCCGCCGGCGTTCCCATCGTCGTTGCCATCAACAAGATGGACAAGGAAGAGGCCGACCCGGATCGTATCAAGACCGAATTGGCGGGTATGGAAGTTATTCCGGAAGACTGGGGCGGTGACGTTCAGTTTATCCCTGTATCCGCCCATACCGGTGACGGCATTGAAGACCTGCTTGAGGCACTGCTGCTGCAGGCTGAAATCCTTGAGCTCGAGGCCTCTCCGGATGCACCTGCGAAGGGTGTAGTGGTCGAATCCAGCCTTGAGCGTGGTCGCGGTTCCGTGGCTACCGTACTGGTGCAGAACGGCACGCTCCGTCAGGGCGAGATGGTGGTGGCTGGTTCCTTCTTCGGTAAGGTTCGCGCCATGACCGACGAGGCCGGCAAGCAGGTCAAAGAAGCCGGGCCTTCCATTCCGGTGGAAATCCTGGGCCTGAATGGCACGCCGAACGCTGGTGATGAGTTCTTTGCCGTGGCTGATGAGAAGAAAGCCAAGGAGCTGGCGGAATTCCGCCAGTCCCGCGAGCGGGAACAGCGTCTGCACAGGCAGCAGGCTGCGAAGCTTGAGAACCTGTTCGAGAATATGGGCAAGGACGAGGTCAAAACCCTCAACGTGGTGCTCAAGACCGACGTTCGTGGTTCCCTGGAAGCCATCACCAAATCGCTGCAGGATCTTGGTAACGACGAAGTACAGGTCAAGATCGTGTCGTCGGGCGTTGGTGGTATCGCAGAGACGGACATCAGTCTGGCCATGGCGACCAACGCGGTTATCTTCGGCTTCAACGTGCGTGCGGACACCGCGTCCAAGCGTCTGGTGGAGCAGGAAGGTCTGGATCTGCGCTACTACAGCATCATCTACAACCTGATTGATGATGTGAAAGCAGCTCTGACCGGCATGCTGGCGCCGGAATTCCGCGAGGATATCGTGGGCATTGCCGATGTGCGTGACGTGTTCCGTTCGCCGAAGTTTGGCCAGGTGGCTGGCTGTATGGTCACCGAGGGTAACGTTTACCGCAACAAGCCGATCCGTGTCCTGCGTGACAACGTGGTTATCTTTGAAGGCGAGCTGGAATCGCTGCGCCGCTTCAAGGATGACGTACCCGAAGTCCGCAACGGTATGGAGTGTGGTATCGGCGTTAAGGGCTACGACGTGAAAGTCGGCGACCAGATCGAGGTATTCGATCGCGTTCGGGTTGAGCGTAAGCTTGAGTCCACCGGCGCGTGATGCGCCTGAGATTAAAGGAAACCTGATGCCAAGAGAGTTCAGCCGGATTGATCGCATCGGCGATCAGATGCAGCGGGAGCTGGCCCAGCTCATCCAGCGGGAGGTCAAAGACCCGCGGGTGGGCATGGTCACGGTGAATGCCGTCAAGGTGAGCCGTGACCTGGGTTATGCAGACGTTTACGTATCGCTGCTGACCACCGAAGAGCTGACCGAGGAGTCGCCGCAGGTGCGGGATTCCCTGACAGTGTTGAATAAAGCGGCTGGCTTCCTGAAAGGGCAGGTCGGCCGTGCCATGAAATTGCGGGTGACGCCCCAGTTGCGTTTTCATTTCGATACGTTGCTTGGGCACAGCCGTCACATGGACAATCTGATTCGGGAAGCGGTTGGCGACAAGCCAGTGGTTGACCGTGACGACGACGCCCGCAACGACGGGGCGTCTGATGATCCGGAGCAAAAGGCTTGAGTCGACGTCGTAAAGGTCGCGATGTAAACGGCATACTGGTGATCGACAAGCCGATGGACATTACGTCCAACGGCATCCTGCAGCAGGTAAAACGCCTGTTCGGGGCGGCCAAGGCCGGTCACACCGGTGCGTTGGACCCGCTGGCCACCGGCGTGTTGCCGTTGTGCTTTGGTGAAGCCACCAAGTTTTCCCAGATGATGCTGGACAGCGACAAAGCCTACATCGCCACCGCTCGCCTGGGTGTCCGTACCGAAACCGGGGACAGCGAAGGTGCCGTGGTTGCTGAGAAACCGGTGCCCCCTGGGCTCGATGCCGATGCCCTGGAGCCGGTGTTGGAACGCTTTCGTGGCGATATCCAGCAGGTTCCCTCCATGTACTCCGCGCTAAAACACAAGGGCAAACCGCTCTATGAATACGCGCGCGAAGGTATTGAGGTGGAGCGTCCGTCGCGCCCGGTGACCATATACGAGCTGACGCTGCTGGAGGTGCGCGAAACCGAGATTGATATCGCGGTAAGTTGCACGAAAGGCACCTATATTCGCTCGCTGGTGGAGGACATTGGCGAGGCATTGGGCTGCGGTGCCCATGTCACGGCATTGCGCCGCACCATGGCCTCCGGTTTCACGCTGGCGGATGCCCGAGAGGTTTCAATGCTGGAGTCCATGCGCGAAGAAGGTGAAAGTCTGGATGGCCTGCTGGTGGCCCCGGATGCTGCGCTGTCCATGTTCCCGGAGCGGGATCTGGAAGGCAGTTCGCTGGTGTCGATATTGAACGGACAACCAGTTAGAATATCGGGTCAGCCCGCGGAAGGGTTCGTTCGCCTTTATGGCAACGGGCGTTTTGTCGGGCTGGCGGAAGGATTCCCGGAGGGGGAGGCGACCAAACTGGTGCCTCGTCGTCTGGTGAAGAGTGGCTGATAGCCCTTTGAGGGTTATTGCCAGTTAGCCGGGCTGTAGAGATGCGTGGTTCGGCCGAATTCGATAGCATCGCGACAATGAGGTGAGTTTTATGGCACTTTCTGCCGACGAGAAAGCACAGATCGTTAAGGATTTTCAGCAGGGTGATGGCGATACCGGTTCTCCTGAAGTTCAGGTTGCACTGTTGAGCCACAACATCAACAAGCTGCAGGATCACTTCAAGACCAACAAGCAGGATCACCATTCCCGCCGTGGTCTGATCCGGATGGTTAACCAGCGTCGTAAACTGCTGGATTACCTGAAGCGTAAGAACGCAGACCGCTACCTGGACCTGATCCAGCGTCTGAGCCTGCGTCGCTAATCCGGTTGTACTTAACGGCCGGCGGGGCTTTGATAGCCCCGCTGGTTGTGCCTCTCTCCTGCATCGTGTCTGTCTGTGAACCCTGAAGGAACTCCCTGTCGTAACGGAAAGCTGAAATTGATAGCAGGTTGTTGAAAAGCCCGGTTTAGCCAGGTGGCTTACGCCCCGGGGTTTTGCAACAGCCTGTTAGCTTTCAGACGGGCTACCCTTCAGTTCATCACTTCAGACGATGTTGCAGTTATAGCGGACAACTCGCAGGGGCGAGTTGTCCGGGTCAACCAATTGAAATGATGAATTCAGGAGTTACCGTGGATCTTAATCCCGTTAAAAAATCGTTCGAACTCGGCGGCAAGACCGTCACCATTGAAACCGGTCGCATCGCCCGCCAGGCCACCGGCTCTGTGCTGGTCACCGTAGACGACATTTCGGTACTGGGTACCGTGGTTGCGGCCAAGGAAGCCAAGCCGGGCCAGCCGTTTTTCCCGCTGACCGTCAACTACTTCGAGAAAACCTACGCTGTGGGCAAAATCCCGGGTGGTTTCTTCAAGCGTGAAGGCCGTCCGTCCGAGAAAGAAACCCTGACGTCCCGCCTGATTGACCGTCCGATTCGTCCACTGTTTCCCAAGGGATTCATGAACGAAACCCAGGTCATCACGACGGTCATGTCCTCCAGCAAGAACCAGGATCCGGATATTGCCGCCATGCTGGCCGCTTCCGCCGCCCTGTCCATCTCCGGTATCCCGTTCGATGGTCCTATCGGTGCATCCCGCGTCGCATACACCAATGAGCGTGGCTACTTCCTGAACCCGACCTTTGAAGAACTGGAAACCTCCCTGCTGGACATGGTGGTTGCCGGTACTGAAGACGCGGTTCTGATGGTTGAATCCGAAGCCAAGGGCCTGACAGAAGACCAGATGCTGGGCGCCGTGCTCTTCGGGCACCAGGAAATGCAGACAGCGGTTACCGCGATCAAGGAATTTGCCGCTGAAGTTGGCAAGCCTCGTTGGGAGTGGCAGCCAGAAGCAGAGAACACTGAGCTTCTGAACGCTGTAAAGGCTGACTTTTCGGCCGATATCGAGCAGGCCTATGGCATCCGTGACAAGATGGAGCGCTATGCCCGCTTGAGCGAGATCAAGTCCGCTGCCGTTGAAAAACTGGCCGGAGAAGAAGAAGGCCAGCCGGCGGAAGACGAAGTGAAGAAGTACTTCGCCAAGGTTGAGAAGACCATCGTTCGCCAGCAGGTTATCGATGGCAAACCTCGTATCGACGGCCGCGACAACAAGACCGTTCGCCCGATCGAAGTGGAAGTTGGCGTTCTGCCCAGCACCCACGGCTCCGCCCTGTTTACCCGTGGCGAGACCCAGGCCATCGTGACCACCACGCTCGGTACCGCGCGTGACATGCAGATCATCGATGCCCTGGAAGGTGAGCGTAAAGACCCGTTCCTGTTCCACTACAACTTCCCTCCGTACTCCGTTGGCGAAGCTGGCCGTGTGGGTACGCCGGGTCGTCGTGAAGTTGGTCACGGTCGTCTGGCCAAGCGTGGTGTGGCAGCGGTTATGCCCACCATGGAAGAATTCCCGTACACCATCCGTGCGGTATCCGAGATCACTGAATCCAACGGTTCCAGCTCCATGGCGTCTGTCTGTGGTTCCAGCCTGGCGCTGATGGACGCGGGCGTGCCCATCAAGGCGCCGGTGGCCGGTATCGCCATGGGTCTGGTCAAGGAAGGCGACCAGTTCGCGGTTCTGACCGATATCCTGGGTGATGAGGATCACCTCGGCGATATGGACTTTAAAGTTGCGGGTACCTCTGACGGTATCACTGCTCTGCAGATGGACATCAAGATTCAGGGCATTACCGACGAGATCATGGAAATTGCTCTGGACCAGGCCAATGCAGCACGTCTGCACATCCTGGGTGAGATGGCCAAGGTTATCTCTGCACCGCGCAAAGAGCTTTCCAGCCGTGCGCCGAGCATCACGACCATCAAGATCAACCCGGAGAAGATCCGCGACGTTATCGGCAAGGGCGGTTCCACTATCCGCTCCATCTGTGACGAGACCGGTGCTTCCATCGATCTGGATGACGATGGCAACGTGAAGATCTATGCCGACAATCAGGATGCGGCCAATGCTGCGATGAAGCGGGTGATGGAAATCACTGCGGAAATCGAAGTTGGCGCTATCTACAGCGGTCGTGTTGAGCGCATCGTGGACTTCGGTGCCTTTGTTAACATCCTGCCTGGCAAGGATGGTCTGGTGCACATTTCCCAGATCTCCGAGCGTCGCATCGAGAACGTGACTGACGAGCTGAGCGAAGGTCAGGAAGTTCTGGTGAAGGTTCTGGATGTGGACAACCGTGGACGCGTGAAGCTGTCCATGAAGGAAGTGAAGGAAGGTGAGCAGCCGACGGATCTGTCTGCGCTGTAAGCTCTGCCTTTGATAAAAGCCCGCCGCTCTCCGGAGTCTGGCGGGTTTTTTTGTTTTCGGGCATTCTGATCTAGGAGTTAGAGCACGCCGGGCAGGGCTGTTCAAAACACGCCAACAAGTACGTCCATGTAGGCTCGGGCTCCGCCATCCATGGCTCCGCACGGTTTTGAACAGCCCTGCCCGGCGTGCTCTTCGAGCTTGTTCAGCGCCTACTTCTGCATGAACTCCAGAACTTCCTGTTGATACCCCGGAATCACGAACGTTGAGGCGTGGGGCGTATCCGTCTGCAAGAACGTTTTGGGCTCTTCTGCTTCCTCGTACAAACGCTCCCCGTGGTGAAACGGGATAATCCCGTCCCGAACACTGTGAATCACCATCACTGGAACCGGGCTGATATAACCGATGCGTTCGTAAGCCTCGTATTCGTCAGTGATCGTCCAGCTCAATGGAACCTGCAGTGGCCAGGTGAGCCAGAAGTCGCCGAGTTTTTCACGGGCAATGGCGCGGAAGCCGGAGAAGGTGCCGTCGAGGATCACGCCGTCCAGGGGTGGTTGTTCGTCCCGCTTTACCCATTCACTGGCCAGGGCGGTTCCCAGTGCGCCACCCAGGCTCTGACCCAGAAGGAACAGGGGCTGGCTCTGTACGTCCGGCTGGTCAACCAGCCATCGCAGGCCGGTCTCTGCGTCGTGCAGGGTGCCTTCTATGTCCGGTGCGCCAGTAGAGCGCCCATATCCCCGGTAGTCGATCAGGAAGACGTTGTAGCGCTTCTCAGGGAGCCAGGCGACGTTCATGATGTGGCTGCTGATGTTCTGGGCGTTGCCGTGAAGGAAGTAAACAGTACCTTTCGGTTCGGAGCTGGCGGGGAGCCACCAGCCGTGGAGGGTTTCTCCGTCGGGGGTTTCCACGAACACATCTTCGAATTCCAGGTTCAGGCGGTCGGGAGTGATGTAGGTGACCTGGTCCGGATAGAAGAACACGCTGCTGCAGCCGGTCTGCAGCAGCAGGGTAAACGCGGCGGTGAGGCCGGCCAGTGTTCTCAGAGCTGTCAGAAGTAGGCGTGGAGTCCGAGTTGCCATGTGCTGCGGTACCTGTCGTAGTGGTCTTCACGGCTGAATTTTCCGAACAGGCTGAAGTCCCGTTCGAGGTGCCAGTTGCCTTCCAGGTAGGCCTGATCCTGTCGGTGTTGGCTGCTGACGATCCAGGCTTTGGTTTTCACGCCGCCCAGAAGGCTGAACTGGTTGTTCTGATGCAGTATACCCAGGTCGGCGCCGGGGGCGGCGTCGTAGCCGCGTCGCAGGTCGTCGTCGATTTCCAGGTCGGCAGTGGTCATGGCGAAGGCCTGGGTGCCGGGTGCCAGTTGCCAGCTGCCACCGGCGCCGCCCTCCAGGTAGGGGGTGAATACGCGGTTGGTTTCGGTGTCAGTGCGGCGGCCGCCGAAGCCGACTTGCCAGGATAGCGGCGAGAAGAACTGGTTGCGCGGCGAGAGTGAGCGGATTTCCACGCCGGTCAGCTGTTCAATCTGTACTTCGTTGTTGTCCGTGTACAGGCGGGTATCCAGTCGTAGGAACTGGAGCTGTGCTCCGCCACGGTAGCCGGCGGGTGGGTCAAGTATATCGTGATAGGCGGGGCGTAACGTGAGTTCGCTGAAGTTGCGGTCACCCATGCGCCCGCCGCTGACGCTGGCGCGAAAGGTGTCATGGCCCTGGTCGTCCCGGATGGCAGGCTCAGGGGGGCTGTCCTTTATCGCGACTCCGCGGATCTTGCTGCGTTCCCTTAGCAGGTCATGGGAGAGTGGGGCTGCATGTTCCCTGGGCCAGCCCTCGGCTTCGCTTTGGTAACGAACATAGTCGTAGGTGGCGTCCAGCACCCGCGCACGCGGTTCATCGCTCAATGCCTGTACCTCGGGTGCATCGGCATCCACATAGCCGTTGGCGATGGCGGCGGCGAGTGTCTGATGGTCGTCTGGCAGAGCGTCGATGCGGTGGCTGACGTTGGTCGCCGCAGAAGGGCGATAGTAGACGGAGTCGACGAGTCCTTTGTCGACAACCCATCGCACCGTGTCTGAGGGAATGGCATGGGTGCCGACTTCCCCCAGCAGGTCGGTGCCGGGCCGGGCGACGTCGATCAGGGCCAGCAGTCGGTAGGCGCAGTTCTCGTCAAAAAAGTAGTAATCGAAATTGCGCTCGCGTATCTCCCAGGTATGGGCGAGCATCATGTCCACTTCCGACTGGGTGAGGTTGAGTGTGTACTCCCACAGGTCCCGGTGCTCAATGTCGGAATAGAGGCGAATTTTTTCGTAGTAGGGCTGGATGGAGGTAATGCCCGGGTAGCCACCAAAAATGCCCTTATAGGCGAACAGAATTTCGCTATCGTGGGCGGCCGCATCGGCGGCGTAAGAGATGGTGTTGGCCAGGATCAGGTTCGTTTCCTCGTCTTCCCTGGGCGGGTCCAGTCGCAGGAACGTATGGCCAAACATGGACGACGGGCTGTTCAGGTAGGACGCTGCAAATACCAGTGTCACGGTTTCGGTATTCAACTCGTCGGTCCATTCCTCGAAAGCGGGGCAACTTACGGGTTGCCCGGGCAGGTCCAGTTGCGCCCTTAGCCATCGGTCCCGTGCCGGGAAGCGGCAGCGCGCGTGCTCATTCCCGCCTCCGGGTTGGGTGATGGCCGCGAGTGTGGCTTCCAGTTCCGCCTTTGGTGAGGTTTTGCCGGTATCGCTGAGGTAGAAGGCATCGTCGTCCGCCTGACCGGTGTAGCCGTCGCCGAAGCGGTCGGGTTGGTAATGGAGCAGGGTCAACCACGCAGGATTCTGATGTAGGTTTCCGGTGTCGGGGAGCGATGTGGCAAATGCATTGAAACAGGATGCCAGCCATATAGGGGCCAGCGCGAACCGAAGCAAAGTGCGCATGGATGGTCAGTCAATTCCGGGTTAGGCGACGGGTGGATGGTGAGACATTCGTTGCGCCGTCCATGGCGCGCAAACTCCTTTTTCTTCGCGCCCGAAGATCAGGCGGCTACGTACTTGCTCAGCGTATCGTTCTGCTCCAGCAGGGCTACGATGGCATCGACAGCCTCGCCAGAGGTGGTGTCGGACGATGGGAAGATGGTTGCGAAATTATCCTGCAGCACTTTGCGGAAAGAGTCGCGATCCGCTTCATCCACACCCAGCAGTACGGCCAGGGTGTCCAGGTTTTCGCCGGAGCCACGGGACATGTCGCGGGCAACTTTATCGATGTTGCTGTCCATGTACATGGCCATGGATTGCACGGACTGGTTGGTCTGACAACCCAGGGTACCGGTGGTCATACCAAACGTCTGGTTACCGAAAGTACCGTTTGTGGTTGCCGCCAGAACGTGGGGGGCGATGCCTGACTGTCCTTTCCAGATCATTGCACCAACGCCGCAACCAGGCTGAGCGAAGGCCAGGGTAGAAGCACCCATGAGCAGTGCACCTGCGATGAGTTTTTTCATTATCCACTCCTTGTTTGATTTAGCTGTCGTCGCAAACGCGCCATGCCCACCTGAAAGGGTCCCGGAGCCGGCGCGCTAACGGCCCTGACTGATTTCCCGTGGAGACAGGTCGACCGTTGACTCTGAGTATAGTTGAAATATCAGGAAGGCAAATTACAAAGGCGCTGAGTGATTGATTTGGCCCGTAAAGTCAAAAATGTGATCACGTGTTCATATTTCCAAATCGGCTAAAAAACGTTCTTTTGCAATGATCTTGTTATATATCGATTGTTTGGGTATAGTGCGCGCGGCCATGAAGGCTTGTACACAACACATGGAGATTGAGTTTTGAAAAAAGTTCTTGTCGCATCATCACTGATTCTTGCTGGCGCACTGACTGGCTGTTCCTCACTGAACACCAGCGCTCCCTCCCTGCCGCTGTCCGGCTCCGTTGCTACCGACGTTAAGGCTGACATCGAAGTAGGCGAGAAGATCACCGGTCGATCCTCTGCCACCAAGGTTCTGTTCTTCACCCTGGGCGCTGAAACTGAATACGCTGATGGCGTTGCCTACTCTGCCGGCGGTAACGGTGGAAGTGCTCTGCCTTTCGCTCTGCCGAACCCGGTTGAAGCTGTTAAGGCGGCCGCTGCCTACAACGCCATTCAGGAATCCGGTGCAGACGTGATTGTTGCTCCGCGTTACACCGTCAAGAAAGACGATTACGTGGTATTTGGAACCATCAATGTATCTGTTGAAGGTTACAAGGGCACCATCAAGAGCGTTAAGTAAGTGTTTGCTTAATGCCAGGTGTTACAAAAAAGCCGGAACATGACACCGTGTTCCGGCTTTTTTGCGTTTAGGTACGCTGTTCTAGCGGGGGGTGGCTATTTCATCAACCACCGAGGTAGGCATTCTGAACATCCGGGTTGGCCAGCAGGTTTTTCCCGGTATCGTGCAGGCGGATGCGCCCGGTTTCCAGCACGTAGCCTCGGTCCGCCAGGTTCAGGGCCTGATGCGCATTCTGCTCCACCAGGAACACGGTAATCCCTTCCTCGCGTAGCTTTCCGATGATCTCGAAGATCTGTTTGATCACCAGTGGAGCCAGCCCGAGGGAGGGCTCGTCCAGGATGATCATGTTCGGTTTGCTCATCAGCGCCCGCCCGATGGCCAGCATCTGCTGCTCGCCGCCCGACATGGTGCCGGCACGCTGATGTTCCCGCTCCTTCAGGCGCGGGAACAGTTCGTAGACGTGGTCCTGGCTTTTGCGGATTTCTGGCTTGGTGTTGAAAAAACCGCCCATGTGGAGATTCTCTTCAACGGTCAGGCCGGAAAACACGCGCCGGCCTTCGGGCACGATGGCAATGCCCGAGCGCATGATGTTCGATGTGAGATCACGGGTGATGTCCCGCCCCTGGAGAATCACCCGGCCAGAGGTGGCCTGGGGATTCCCGCAGACGGTCATCAGCAGCGTGGTCTTGCCGGCGCCATTGGCACCGATCAGCGACACGATCTCACCTTTCTTTACTTCAACAGAGACACCGTGAAGTGCCTCGATCTTGCCGTAATGGGTATGGACGTCTTCTAGTACAAGCATGGTTATTCCTCAGGCCTCACCCAGATAGGCTTTGATGACATCATCGTTGCGGCGAATCTCATCCGGTGTGCCGCTGGCCAGGGGGCGCCCCTGGTTGATCACATTGATGCGGTCAGAGATATCCATCACCAGGCTCATGTCGTGCTCAATTAGCACCACAGACACGTTGTAGTCTTCCTTCAGACTGATAATCAGCTGGTTCAGGTCTTTGGTTTCGGCCGGGTTCAGGCCTGCAGCGGGTTCATCCAGCATCAGTAGCTTGGGCTCGGTCACCATGCAGCGGGCGATCTCAAGACGGCGCTGCTGGCCGTAGGCCAGGTTGCCGGCTTCCCGGTTCGCCATATCCGTCAGTCCCACCCGGTCCAGCCAATAGGCCGCGCGGTCCAGCGACTTTTGCTCTTTCTCCCGATAGTTCGGGGTATTCAGTATGCCGGAGAGCAGATTGGTGTTGAGGTGGCGATGTTGCGCCACCAGCAGGTTCTCCACCACCGTCATACGGCTGAACAGACGCACGTGCTGAAAGGTTCTGACCAGGCCAAGGCGGGAAATCTTGAAGTCCGGCTTACCCTGGATTTCACCTCCCTGGAACAGGATCTTGCCACCAGTGGGCTTGTAGAAACCGCTCATGCAGTTAAACACGGTGGTTTTGCCGGCTCCGTTGGGGCCGATGATAGCGACAATCTCATGTTCCTGTACGTCCAGCGACACCTGATCCACCGCCAGGAGCCCGCCAAAGCGCATCGACAGATTCTGTACTTCAAGCATTATCCGTCACTCCTGCTTTTTCAGTTCAATGTGGATGCGTCGCATGGGCAGCAGGCCCTGCGGGCGCCAGACCATCATCAACACCATGGCCGCGCCGAAGATCAACATCCGGTACTCGGAGAACTCCCGTGCCAGTTCCGGCAGTATGGTGACCGCGATCGCAGCGAGGATGACTCCCATCTGGGAGCCCATGCCGCCCAGTACCACAATCGCCAGAATGATGGCCGATTCCAGGAACACAAAGGATTCCGGGCTGATAAAGCCCTGCTTGGAGGCGAACACCGTACCGGCAAAGCCGGCGAAGAAAGCACCGATGGTAAAGGCGGAAAGCTTCACCGCAGTTCGGTTCAATCCCAGGGATTTTGCCGCAATCTCGTCTTCGCGGAGGGCTTCCCAGGCACGGCCTACCGGCATCCGCATCAAGCGGCGAATAGCGATAGCGGTAATGACGGCCAGTACCAAAGCGATCAGGTACAGGAAAATCACCTTGTGCTCACCGCTGTAGGCAATGCCGAAGGTTTCATGGAACGACGTATTGCCTTCCTCCTTCACCCGGCGGCCGAATTCCATGCCAAACAGAGTGGGGTCGGGAATGCCGCCGATGCCATTGGGGCCGCCCGTCAGGTTGGTCATGTTGTTAAGCAGGATGCGGATGATTTCCCCAAAACCGAGTGTGACGATGGCCAGGTAATCCCCTCGCAGTCGCAACACCGGAAAGCCGAGAACCAACCCGAACAGGGCCGCAAGCAGGGCACCGATCGGCAGGGCAAACCAGAATGAAACGCCGTAATACTGAGACAGCAGGGCAAAGGTGTATGCACCGACGGCGTAGAAAGCGACGTAGCCCAGGTCCAGCAGGCCGGCGAGGCCGACAACCACATTCAGGCCCAGGGCCAGCATGACGTAGATGAGCACCAGGGTAGCCAGATCCACCGCGCCACGGGAGGCGATAAAGGGCCAGATAAGGGCACCTATGATCATCAGCGTGAGCAGGGCCGATTCCAGTTTCAGCCGCTTGCTCTGCTCCATGGGCTTGCGGTTGGCCAGCGGGTTTGCTGCGGGCAGCTGCCGCAGTGAGCCCATCAGATTGTCCCGGAACAGCTGGAACAGGAAGACAATAACCGCTGCCAGCAGTACGCCGATGACGGTAGACGTCTCGGCCCCTTCAAGGGTAACCGTAGTGCCTTCGCTGGCCAGGTTGAATCCCAGAATGGGGTACGAAATGATCAGGGTGACAATGGCGCAAAACAGCGCGTGTTTCAGGTTATGAGCAGCCATCAGATCTTTTCAACCTCCGGTTTGCCAAGCAGGCCGGTGGGTTTGAACAGCAGGATCAGGATCAGCAGTCCGAAGGAGACAACGTCCTTGTATTCGCCGCTGAGGTAACCGGAGGTCATGCTCTCGGCAACCCCTAGAATCAGCCCCCCAAGCATGGCGCCCGGAATGCTTCCGATGCCCCCCAAAACGGCGGCCGTAAACGCCTTCAGTCCCGCAATGAAGCCAAACAGCGGATCGATGGAGCCGTAGTACATTCCCAGCAGAAGGCCTGCGACCGCGGCCAATGCAGCACCAATGACGAATGTGGCTGAAATGATGCGGTTGGTGTCTATGCCCAGCAGGTTGGCCATTCCAAGGTCTTGGGAAACGGCCCGGCAGGCGCGGCCGATGCGGGAGCGGGATATGAACAGGGAGAGTATTGTCATGCAGATCAGTGTGGTGATGAAGATGGTGACTTGCATGTAGGAAATCGAGGTCTGGAACGAATCTTCGGCACCGAACCGGAATCCGCCTTCAATCAGCGCAGGAAAACCGATGTTGCGTGATCCCTGGGCCAGGTGGACGTAGTTCTGGAGGAAGATAGACATGCCGATGGCGGAGATCAGCGGAATCAGGCGGTGCTTTCCTCGCACAGGGCGGTAGGCCACCCGTTCCACGGCCCAGCCCATGGAGCTGGAAACGATCATTGCGCAGACCAGCGCCACGATCAGTATCAGTGGCAGCCAGGCGATACCCAGTGCGGCAAGGCCGGTAATGGCGATCAGGGCCGTGTAGGCGCCGATCATGTAAATTTCACCATGGGCAAAGTTGATCATGCCGATGATGCCGTAAACCATCGTGTAACCGATGGCGATCAGGGCGTAGGTGCTCCCGATCGTCAGCCCGTTAATGAGCTGCTGAATAAAATACAGGAGGTCTTGCATCTGTGTGGGACTCCGATAGCCTGCCCCTTCCTCTGCAAACAGGCACAGCCCGGGGTACCGGGGGGACTGAATACAGGATCAACAGGGGCCTAGAAAAACACCTTCTCCCGGATCGCGGTGAGAAGGTGCTCTCATAATTACCGTTTGTTAACGATTGCGGCTTAGTTTACCGGAGTTTTGCTGCCATCTGAATGCCATTCGTAAACAACAAACTCAAACGATTCCATATCGCCTTTGTTGTCGTACTCAACGGTACCGATTGGCGTCTGGAATGTGCCTGCGCGCAGCGCTTCGGCCACATCGAATGGGTCAGTTGATTCGGCGGCTTCAATGCCATCGGCAATCAGCTGTACAGCGGTGTAGGAGGTCAGTACGAAAGGACCGGAGGGATCTTCGCCTTTCTCTTCAAAGGCCTGAACCAGTTCCTGGTTTTCGTCTTTTTCATCGAAGCTCGGCGGCAGTGTAACCAGCAGCCCTTCGGCTGCCTCGCCGGCGATGGTGTTGATGTCTTTGTTGCCCACGCCTTCCGGGCCCATGAACGTGGCGTCCAGGTCAGCCTGTTGCGCCTGACGCAGGATCAAACCGAGTTCCGGATGGTAGCCGCCATAATAGACGTAGTCCACATCAGCCTGCCTGAGCTTGGTCACCAGCGATGAAAAGTCCTTGGCACCAGCGGTAATGCCCTCAAACATGGCCACTTCAACACCGGCTTCTTCGAGGGTGTCACGAACGGCGGTCGCAATGCCTTCACCGTACTGTTGCTTGTCGTGAACAACGGCAACACGCTCGGGCTTCTGGCTGATCAGGTAATTGGCGGCAACCGGGCCCTGCATGCTGTCCAGACCGATAGTACGGAAGACCAGTTCGTAGCCACGCTCGGTAATGTCCGGGCTGGTTGAAGCTGGCGTCACCATCAGGATGCCTTCGTCCTCGTAGATGTCGGAAGCGGGCTGGGTGGAGCTGGAGCAGAGGTGCCCGACCACGAAGCGCACGCCTTCGTTGACCATGTTGTTGGCAACTGAGACGGCCTGCTTGGGATCACACACGTCGTCCTGTTCGACGGCTACAAGTTTCTCTCCCATAACACCGCCATTGGCATTGATCTGTTCGATCGCCATGCGGGCGCCAGAGAACTGCATATCACCGTACTGGGCGACAGGGCCGGTCATCGGCCCTGCGATGCCGATTTTGATTTCGGCAGCGGCTTGGCCGGCGCCCATCACGGCAATGGATGTTGCAACAGCGGATACGAGTTTCTTGACTGGTGTTCTCATTGGGTCTGTCCTGTTTTGTGTCAGGGTTTTTCTTATGTTCTCAGCGATGTAAACAAACACCACACCTGCCACCTTGTCAAGCAGGCAATGCCAGTGAATGTGACGGAACGCTGACGGTTGTTTTTCCAATCATAGGCGAGCAAGGAGCGTGCCGGCCTGTCGTGTCAGGCGTCAGACTGCTCCCCGTCGTCCGTGAAAATCAGTTTCCGGAAACTGTCGTGATCCCTTAACTGTTCAAAGCTGGGGTCAACGGAGGCGTCGTCCTTGTATGCTTCAGAGATATTAATCGCCTTTTGCAGCGTCGTCACGGCATCGTCCCAACGACCGATCTCGGCGTAGGCGCAGGCCAGCTGATAGTGCGCATGGCCGTTTTCAGGGGCCAGTTTCAGGGCGCGCTGGCAAAGACTGATCGCCCACAGTGGCTCCTGCATTTCCAGCACCGCATCGGCCTTGTAACTCAGTGCCTCCACGTCGTCAGGCCGAAGATCCAGGATCGTATCGTAGGCAGAAATCTTATTCTGCTGGGAGGTTTCCTGGCTGGCTTTCAGCCAAAGGGAGTGCACTTCGTTGGTGCGTTCGATCTCGGCCTGGTTCTGATGAATGATGTCGGATTTCTGCCTTAACTGGTCCTCGATGAATTCCAGGCGCTTTTCATATTCAACGACCAGTTCATTGACCCGCTTCTCGGCAAGGCTGGTGAGCTGGTTGCGCATGTCGCGAATCGAATTCCAGCCAATGACCACGAGAATGGAGGTGGCGCCAGCGATCAGGTAGAAGAAGTAGGTAACGGTATCGGTGGCGTACGACATGGTTTTGTCGGCCACCGAGAGTTCCTTGTCGACAACCTTCTCGATCAGCTCGGCGCGGGTGTTCATCATTTCCTTGCGCAGTGCTTTGGTTTCCTCCAATAGATACAGCTCAACAAACGGCGTGTACATGGGTTCTTCCGCGGTATCGATTCGCTGCTGGACATCCTCGGCGGTCAGGTTCTCGCCGGGCTCCTGAGCCATGGTGGCAGAACTGAATAGCAGTGCGATCAGGCATGAAGCGAGGGCGGTTGTCAGGCGCTTCCCGGAAGAGCTTTGCAGGATAAGATTATGTACTCGGGTGTTCATTGGGCCGTGTCCGTTGTGCGGAAATTCAACAAGGGGGTGACCTTAGCATAGTGGTTGGCGGAAGAATGCGAAAATTCGTAAAAGGACTGGCAGGTCAGTGGAATACACAGCGATGGGTGTGGTGACTACTGCTTGCAATCTTGGGAACAAAGACCTCTAATGCTTAGTGTTATAAACAATTCGGCAAATCGAAGCGGAGTGTTGCGTTGAACAATTACGAAGAGGTTTTGGTGGCGTTGCGTCGGGTGATTCGAGCGACTGACCTGCACTCCAAACGCCTTAGCAAGCACGCGGGGCTGACCGGCCCGCAATTGCTGATTATGCGCAGCATCCGTGACCTGGGCGAGGTCACCATCGGAACCATCGCCGACAAGGTGAGCCTGAGCCAGGCAACCGTGACCACGATTCTTGACCGGCTGGAGCATCGTAAACTGGTTTACCGTGTTCGCAGCACCCAGGACAAACGCAAGGTTCATGCGCATCTGACGAGTGAGGGCGCGGAAATCCTATCGCGGGCGCCGAACCCGCTTCAGGAAGACTTCACACGGAAGTTCCAGAGCCTGGCAGAATGGGAGCAGACCATGATTCTGGCTTCATTGCAGCGGGTGGCCAATATGATGGACGCGGATAATATCGATGCAGCCCCGATGCTCACCGTAGGGTCGGTGCTGAAGGATGATGGCTGGAAGGCCGATGACAAGTCCTGAGACGATGGCACCGGCTTCAAGGATCATTCCGGCATTTTTGCATTAATCTCAATGGATTGGTACCAGGCTGCCAGATCAGAAATCTGTTGATCAGTCAGGTTCCTGGCGACCAAAGACATCATCTCGTGTTCCCGTTTGCCACTGCGAAACGCTTTCAGCTGTTTCTCAATATACATCTGGCTTTCGCCCGCCAGGTTTGGTGCTATCGGGATCTTGGCTATTCCGTCCAGACCATGGCAGGTCTTGCACTGGGCAGCGAGTTTCCGCCCCTCTGCGGGGTCCGCGCCTTGGGCCGCGGGGCTCATTGCGAGAAAAGATGTCAGAACCGCTATTGTTGAAAACGTTGCTCTGACTTTTCTTGTCGCATGATGTCTCCTGGGAGCTGGGGGCTCCCTCCCCGCAGTTGGCATCATGAGCCGGAACCTGTGTAAGCGATTCTGTATACTGCCCCGGCCAAATCATCCGAAACCAGTAATGAGCCATCCTTCAACTGTGCCACATCCACCGGCCGGCCCAGGTACTCACCATTTTCATCCAGCCACCCCTCGGCGAAAGGCACGGTTTCTCCATTAACATTTCCTTCGGCGTCCACCGGCGTGAACATGACCCTTGCTCCGACTGGAACGGTCCTGTTCCAGGAGCCATGTTGTGCGGAGAAAATCCCACCCCGATATTGCTTCGGAAACATTTTTCCGGTGTAAAACATCATGCCCAGGTTGGCCGCATGTGCGGTAGTTTCGGAGACTGGGAATACTACCTCTACCGGCACTTCCTCGCCCTTGTATTCGTTGGTGCGAACATCACCGCCTCCGTACCAGGGATGGCCAAAATGCTGGCCCATGGCGGTCTGGCGATTGATTTCTCCAGGTGGGATGTCGTCGCCCATGCCGTCGACCTGATTGTCCGTAAACCACAGATCGCCGGTGGTGGGGTTAAAGTCCTGCCCTACAGAGTTGCGGACACCACGTGTGTAGATTTCACGATCGCTGCCATCCTGATTTACCCGGATGATCCCGCCAATGCCCCATTCACTGAACGTCTCCAGGTGCTCTTTGGGTGCTACGTTGTAGGGTTGGCCCAGCGAGATGTAGAGCTTCCCGTCCGGGCCAACGTCGCAGACCCGGGCAGTGTGGTTGTAACTGACGAACTGTTCAGGGATCAATTCGCCCCCGGGGATCACTTCTGAGGCGACAACATCGCCGCCTTCAAAGAAGAATTCCGCTGCCGGATACGCCAGTACCCGGTTCTGCTCCGCAATGTAGAGTACGCCCGTAGGCGAAAAACAGGGGCCGTTGGGGACGGATTTGGCCAGCGACGGTGCGAAGTTCTTTACCTCATCGGCCACTCGGTCTTTGTCCCGGTCAGTCATTGCCCAGACTTCGGTTTTACGGGTTCCAACAAAGGTGACGACACCCTGGGGGCCAACCGCCATGTGCCGCGCATCGGGCACCAGAGCGTAAAGGCTGATTTCAAAGCCCTCAGGGAGTTTTATTTTCTGCAGAGTCTTGCGAATAGCATCGGCGCTGTCGCTTTTCTGGTCGATCACAGTGAACTCGGCTTTCCCGGTAGTCTGGAAATTGCCAAGCTTCTTGAGACTATCGTCAGATTGGCTGTAGGCGAAGGGGATGAAAGCAAGGCCCGCGGCCACGCACAGGATCGAGTTTTTCTTGTTCATTGTTTTACCACTCTCTTTAACTCAGGAGTCGGAAACCGGTGACCTGGCGCCACCGGAGATTGCTTTTCGTCCATATCAAAGCGAGTAAAGTCAAGGGCTGAACAAGCGTCAAGGCAGTCTTGCAGTGGTCAGACCAGTAATATCAATGGACGCTCGATCCCTTGCGGGGTTTGTTCCCGAAACATACCTGAAACACGTCGTTGTATTGCTTGGCGAAATTCACCGTCAGCCCTTCCTTCAGGTAGTCGGGCAGCTCCTCATAATCCCCCCGGTTCGCCTCCGGTAAAATCAGGTTGCTGATTTTCTGGCGTCTGGCGGCGATGACTTTCTCGCGGATACCGCCAACCGGGAGCACCTGGCCGGTGAGGGTCAGTTCGCCAGTCATGGCGAGGTTCTGCTGTGGTGACTCGCGACGGGCGATGGAAAGCAGCGCGGTGGCCATGGTGACGCCGGCGCTGGGGCCGTCCTTGGGGGTGGCGCCTTCGGGGACGTGCAGGTGCACGAAGGATTTGTCGAAGAAGGTGGGGTCACCTTTGAATCGCTTGAGGTTTGAAGAGACAAAACTGTAGGCGATTTCGGCGGACTCTTTCATCACGTCACCCAGTTGCCCGGTGAGTTTGAAGCCACGCTGACTGCTGTGTATGCGTGAGGCTTCGATGCTCAGGGTGGCGCCGCCCATGGCGGTCCAGGCCAGGCCGGTGACCACACCGGTGCCTTTCAGGGATTTCTCTTTGCGGAAGGCTGGCTGTCCCAGGTAGGTTTGCAGGTCGGAGACGCCAACCTTTACGGGCTCGTCCGGCTTTTCCAGCAACCTCACAATGCCCTTGCGGATGACTTTGTGCAGCAATTTCTCCAGGCTGCGGACGCCCGCTTCACGGGCATAGCCTTCGATGATCTGCTTGATGGCGGCGTCGGTGATGTTCATCTGCTTTTTCAGCAGGCCGGCTCGTTTCAGTAACCGGGGCATCAGATGATGCTTGGCGATGGCAAGCTTTTCTTCGGTGATGTAGCCGGACAGTCGGATGACGTCCATGCGGTCCAGCAGGGGGCGGGGAATGGTGTCGAGCTGGTTGGCGGTGCAAATGAACAGGACCTTGGACAGGTCCATGCGCACGTCCAGGTAATGATCCAGGAATTCCCGGTTCTGTTCCGGGTCCAGTGTTTCCAGCAGGGCAGAGGCTGGGTCTCCCTGGAAGGAGGCACCGATCTTGTCAATCTCGTCCAGCATGATCACCGGGTTGGACACCTTCGAGTCTTTCAATGCCTGCACGAATTTGCCAGGCATGGCGCCGATATAGGTGCGGCGGTGGCCCTTGATTTCAGCTTCGTCACGCATGCCGCCCACGCTGAATCGATAGAACTCACGGCCGAGGGCGTCGGCGACGGAATGGCCGATGGAGGTTTTACCCACGCCAGGCGGGCCCACCAACAGGAGGATGGAACCGCTGACTTCGCCCTTGAAGGTGCCTTCGGCAAGGAACTCGACGATACGGTCTTTCACGTCGTCCAGCCCATCGTGGTCACGGTCCAGGATGCGGCGGGCTTCGGTCAGATCGAAATGATCCTCCGAGGTCAGGCCCCAGGGCACCTGGGTCAGCCAGTCCAGGTAATTGCGGGTGACACCGTACTCCGGTGAACCCTGCTCCAGAACCTGCAGTTTCTGAAGCTCGTCGTCAAAGCGTTCCTGAACCTGTTCCGGTGGGTTAAGGCTTTCCATGCGCTCGCGGAAACGCTCGGCGTCGGCGGTTTTGTCGTCCTTGGCCATGCCCAGTTCGCGCTGGATGACCTTGAGCTGTTCTTTCAGGAAGAACTCACGCTGGTGCTTTTGCACCTTCTCGTTCACTTCTTCGCTGATTTCGCTTTGCAGGCGGGCGACCTCCTGCTCTTTCGCCATCAACAGCAGCACTTTTTCCATGCGCCGCAGGAGAGGAACCGTGTTGAGCACTTCCTGCAGTTCCTGGCCCGGGGCGCTGGTCATCGAGGCACCAAAGTCCGCCAGGGGAGAGCTGTCATCCGGCCCGAATCGGGACAGGTATTGCTTCACTTCCTCGCCGTAAAGCGGGTTGGTGCGCAGCAGCTCCTTGATGGAGCTGATGATCGCGAGGGTATAGGCTTTCAACTCGTCGGCGGCTTCTTCCGGCTCGTCCGGGTATTCCACTTCCACCAGGTAGGGTGGCCGGCGCCGAAGCCATTGGGTGATGCGAAAACGCTGCAGGCCCTGGGCAATGAACTGGACTTTGCCGCTTTCGCCCTGGGCGTGATGGACGCGCACGGCGCAGCCTACGGTTTCGAGCTCCTCGCTGCCGGGAATACCCTGTTCAGGATCGCTGTCTTCCACAAAGCATATACCCAGTACCTTGTGGTCGGTTTCGCCTACACGCTTGAGGGTTTCCTGCCAGGGGTTCTGGTTAACCACAATCGGCTGCACCTGGGCGGGGAAGAACGGCCTGTTCGACACCGGTAACACGTACATGCGGCGGGGCATCTGCTGTTTCGGCAGCACCAGGCTTTTGCTGTTCTCGTCCTTGCCGATGTACTCGGTCAGATCTTCTTCGGCAGCATCAAAAGAGTCGTTGCGGTTGTCGTCGTTCATGCCGTACACGCATCCTCCAGGAAATTTGATCCGGGCTGTCGCCCCGGCCCTATTGCCTATGTAACGGCAAAGGGGATTATTTCAAGGCAGGTGGCGGTAATTGCCGTTATCGTGCAGAGCCTGCGGCAAAACCTTGAATTTCGACTCTCAGCCCCCAATACCAACAACAATCCGTTAATGACATTTCAGGAAATCACTTTCAGGTGCCATCCATGAGCAACTCGCCGTACGTTTTCGAAGCCACCATGGACAACTTCCAGCAGGATGTGATGGAAGCGTCCTCCAAAACGCCCATATTGATTGATGTCTGGGCGGAGTGGTGCGCCCCCTGTAAGCAGTTGATGCCGTTGCTGGAAAAGCTGGCGGAAGAGTATAAGGGCGGCTTCATGCTGGCCAAGGTGAACGCCGACGAGCAGCAGCAACTGACCGGCAGCCTGGGTGTGCGCAGCCTACCCACCGTGATCCTTGTGAAGGATGGCCAGGCAGTGGACGGCTTTAATGGTGCCTTGCAGGAGAGCGAGATCCGCAAGGTCCTCGACAAGCACATTGACATGCCGGAAGACGAAGAGGCTCCTTACGATAAGGCTCACCGACTTTGGGAAGAAGGTGATGTGGAAGCTGCGTTGGCCGTGTTAACCGAGATGAACCGTAACAACCCGGATGATCTGAAGGTACTGATCGACCTCGCGCAACTGAAGGCGGAGCTGGGTGATCTGGAAACCGCCGAGCAGGTGCTGGAAAGCCTGCCGCCGGAAGAAAAGATGCAGCACCAGGCCAAGCAGTTGGCGGCCCGGCTGAAATTCCTCAGAGCGTCAGCCGAACTGCCCCCCATCCACGAACTGGAAGATGCACTGGACAAAGACCCGAAAGATCCTAATGCTCTGCACTTGCTGGCGTTGCATCACATCCTTCAGGAAAACAACGCCGAAGCGATGGAGTTGCTGATTCGCCTGATGCGGGTGGACAGTAAGTACAAGGATGAAGTGGCGAAAACCACGCTGATTGAGCTGTTCGATAAACTGGGTAACAACAATGCAGATGTGCGTACCTATCGGCGCAAACTGTATACGCTGATGCATTGATGTGCAGTGAAAGGCATTTCTGGAAGGAGGGGCCCACCTAGGGAGGCTGTGTAAAAACTTAATTTACACCGCCTTCTGAAGCGGCGATCAAAATGCCTCGGCATATTGTCCGGGGCATTTTTGCGTCTAATCGTCCACTTTTTTCAGGTAATAAAAAGCCGAGACGCC